>JAAUYG010106541.1_pt1 | contig 16725 bp, 13 predicted proteins | sample 7278091 | NCBI WGS metagenome assembly JAAUYG01 (sample SAMN14350201, study PRJNA611818) | marine sediment metagenome | isolation source: surface marine sediment (0.6m) | place: French Polynesia: Moorea | collected 2018-08 | reverse complement strand
GTTTTTGTACATGTACATAACATATGGAATGTAATCAATAGTCAAATGAGAAGCAATGTCTTAATTTGCATAATGCTTGTAAAGCACTAATATGTGTAGCACATTCTGGTGGGCTGTCCGGCTAGGTTTTCCCTAGTCTCTGCATACAAGATTCTCATATAAGCATTTCTAGCCGAGGTATACAGCAAAATTTTGATATGTTGTGAAAAACTGCTTACAAAACAGACACATTAACTGAATACACATTTATAGCAAATGATTACTTGCAACTACTCGCATCTATACATCTGCGCTCGCATACCTGTACCCGCTTTCATTATTCCACCATGTAAACCACACAAATTTGACATCTGGAAATCTGTTGCATTAATATCGGCCCATTTTAAGTCTGGTTATCATGGATATACTTGTTTAAATGTTAAAACATTCAAATAATCTCTAAGGTTAATATTTGCGGCCATAGGTACTAGTAGCAGCATACAGGAAACTTTTAATAGCAGTACACCATCATCGTGGTCATGGGGTTTGCTCAAAGCGAATATACACTCCATGTAGTACAAATGCAATGAATGTATATATAGGAACTTAAGGAAGACTGATAGAATGTAATATCATGGGATAAATATCAATACATGAACTGCAGAGTAACTCAACAGTTTCTCGTCATCCGTCAGACCCCCATAGTAAGGTTGGAAAGACCAAGATTTTTATAAATATAAAACAGTAACATCACAGACATACATTAACCTTCTCTGTCACAACAATAAGTCTTGATTCACTTGTTTGCATATTCCACACTAGTGCACACACGGATTTGGTAAATGCAGTTTTTCCTGAAAAACTATTTTGCATTCACTCATTATGCATAGATGAATTTGGCTTCAGGAAACTTTTTTTTATTTGCATACCACATATCACACATTTACGACCGCGTATTGAATACAGCACCACCTAGCGGTAGAGACGCCAACAGTCAGTCAGAGGAAGTTCACTCAACAGAGTGGACGAAAGTCTCACAATAAGGAGAACCAAACAAGTGTTTGTGACGAATTAACTCTCTCGTTTTGTTATCCTACCAAACTGATGAATCCCTTTGGATATCTGTGTGATGAGGGTTTTAAACTACACAAATATTACTGGGGTGGGAATTAACTCATACCAGTCAATCTAGTTGTGTGACATTGCTACAGTATGAAAGGGAAAGACTTAGTGTACAGGGATCACAGTGGGCAGGATCAACAGGAAGACCAGAGCTTTCCAAGCACAGCAGACATTGCAGGAACAATACAAGACTACAGCGCTCCTCTCTTAAAGGACACTAGAGAGGACACCCCAGCATCTAGAAACGACATGAATTCTTGGCAGCATGTACTAAGAAAGTATGTACTGCTTCCTCTCACCAAAGGACACTCTCTAATAAGGACAATTGTTTGGCACATAGGGTGTCCTTATTAGATGAGAACTACTGCGGTATGGAAGAATTCAGAAACTGTGAAGGATGGTTGAAAATAGTTCAAGTAACTTTGGGGTCTAAATCCGATTTTTCCACTTTTTTGAAATAGCCAACTAGTGACACTAAAGTGACAACCCATCATAATCAATAACATGTCCAATATCTCCGAGATGCCTAACCTGAATGCTTTAGTATACCTGACAAGACAAATCCTAGTAAATGTCTTTTAATAGTCACATTTTCAAATTGATTCCCCTGTGAATAAGATAACTACAACTACATGGGTCTTGAAGTTGAACCAGAGGTTGTTTTGACATCCGGGTTTCCTGTATGCACCTTAGGTTTCTACAACACCATGGGTAAAATACGGTGTCATGGAAATTGATGTGTGCTATGGTCATGATGGTTAAATCCCTTATATTAGAAACACAGATTCATATTGCTGTAAAAATAGAAACATTCACAGGGAATATCATTGGTTAAGCAAAATTGTGAACTTAAAATTTCCACAAAGGCAGACACAACACATTTTTCATTACCAGTACATGTATCATTATTTGGCAGCAAATTTAAAATTTTCACGAACACGTGTATGGTTCAAAAACACAAATTTCCTGGTAAGTTTCTACTTTTATAGTAATTAATATAGAAGTGCATACTACAGTTTACAGTCAACTTGGGTGCCTATTAGGAGACTGGATACTAGTAAGTACTAGAGATAAGCACTGTTATAAGTTGGCCTGCCAGCAGAGGGAACTATACGTGCCACGAACAACCAACCACTTCCAGGACTCCGTATGTACAGACATTTTGCTCAGCGCACAGTTACACATCACAGCATTCACCACACTACAGTGTACAGTTCCAGGCCTCTGTTTCATAAAACTTTAAAGATGTCTTTACGTAGGCCTGTTAGCCTATATAAAGATGTCTTTAAAGTTTTATGAAACGGAGGCCTGGTATCGCTATAGGATGTTGCACATAGTAGCTTTGCCAGAAAGTTCATGGCACACAAGGTTATCTACGTGCACTTATCCTAAACCTGGCAGAGATGACCCTTATATCATGTAAGCAATGTGTACATTGCTAATGATTGAACTAAGTTTCTTTGTGAATGTTTTGTTTCTGGGTACCCACGAGCACAGTTGAGGAACAGCACAATACAAATCTAATTATTGATTCATTGGGTACGCATATTTAGGCACACATACCATGCATACATAAGGATGGTCATTGGCTGAAACTACATATTTCACTCCCTAACTGCACTCAAACCCTACAATCACAGTTCTCTAACAAGCTTCTAATTACTTTTATACAAAAGGAAAGCACCATGTTTTAGTGTAATCTGTCGCCAGGCTGTAGGATCCCACACCAGTACGTGTGCGTATTATCAGTTAGGATCATGACAGAGGTCCCTTTCCAGCAGGACAAGCGTCAGACATGAGCAGGTTACCACAAGTACAGTCCATCCACTACTCTACAACCCACCTAGCATCAACATGATCAACAATACCATGTCCACGAATACATCATTTGGTATGAAACGGCTTTGATTTCCAGGTACCGGTAGGTCTGTGCTGTAACGCAAATAAGTCAGACCCAATATCAGATTGACGTTTTACACATTGCCCCCACCCCACTTTCGTTATACACATTGCCCCCTTTCCACAGCATTGTTTTGTACCACCAATCACAGATGCCATGTTCTAGGACATGGAAGTACGAATATACAGACATATGTAAATGAGGAACCCTTTGACCTGGCTGCTGACCCGACATAAGTCTACAGCTGGGTGGTTCTGCCGCTGCGAGCTGCAGTATCACCGTGCAGTGTCTGTACGAGACGTTCGGCCGTTTTCTCGCTGTAGTAGTCGAGGACACGCGCCAGATCAGTGGCGGCTCCAGAGTCCTGCTGCAAGAAGTCCGGGGGCGGGACATGTGCACGCCGCAGCCCCAGAGATTTGCTCAAGTCCTCTGACACTTGTTCCATGGCCTGGCGGACTCGCTGGCAGTCCGGATGTGGTGGGGCATTGCTGGCTTTGTCACCCGACAGCTGGTTGGGAGACAGAGTACTAGATTATTACACAGTACATACAAAAGATCAGGGGCAGGTTTCTTAAAGCATCCTGAAAGTTTAGACATTCATTTACAGAGTTCAGTACAGCGGAGCCTCAGAATTAAGACCATCCACCAGAACGGTATGAACTGGGGTTTTATTTTATTATAATTTATGATATGGTTTTGTTTCGCAGACAATTATAAACTTAAAGCATGAAAACTTAAGTTTTGGTACTGCTGACAAGAGATCTGTACTCTGAGGTGGTGTTTATGCTGAGGCGGCCACAAAGGGAGATTCTACTGTACATTCTACACTGGTAATAACCTTAAAAGCAATCCTGGGATGGCGACAGGAAATTTTCATGGTTAGCCACTGTGGCTAAAGGAGATCTTTTCTTTTAGCCATAAAGTTTGTTGAGCCACGAAATATGTTTGTAAAAGGCGTCAACAGTTATAAATTTGGATAAAAAGACTCTAAACAGCATGCATTTTTCCATTTAGCTTATTTCTAGTCATGTCTAGTTAGCACTCTAAATACTAATAACCTAAATGACAGCTACTAGTATATCATGTATAGCGGTATTAGTGATTTGGCTATGTGGCTAATAGGTAGCGCTAGCCCAAATAACTTTCTTGTGCTATTAACATGTTTAAAAGATCAAAAATACTTATAAGTCTTTACGGTTTCTCTTAAGTCACATTCTCATGGTTCTCAGCCAATCACCATGATCGCATCACTCAGATTTTTTTTTAATTAAGTCAAACCTTAGACTTAAAATTTTTAAGAACTCCAGGACTTTGTTTGACCTGGTCACTTTCTGGAACACCCTGAACAAACTCAAGTGAGTTTTGGTGAACACTGATGAAACACGATAAAATCAATACCGGTAAGTCTGTTTTATTTATATCTTTCCTGGGCTGAAGTATATTTAATTCAGATTTTAAGAACACCACCACAGGAATTTAAGTAGACATTTGTAATGAGAGCAGAGATCAAAAGATATTACCGTCATTGCGTTCAACTCATTTTTAAAATTTTGCGATAGTTTCTGATTGCTTATTGATGATTTTAGAATCAACAAGTGATGACGAAATGGTACTAGCAGATATATGGCATTTAATAGGTTTAACCAGTGTGAAATTTGTTCTTTGTTCTAATCTCTTGCATACATCGTGTACATAAGAACAAACAGTTATGTGTACTACTGTATATGGCACTTGTATTACCTTAGCATGAAGTTCCACCACCTTAGCAGCAGCCGTTTTCAACTGGTCAATAGCTGCACCCGAGTCATCTGGAATGCACACATCATGCACATGACTGTTTACAACGGATACTGGGCAACAAATTACAGATACACAGTGACAATATCAGGCTCAGGATGCTAATGCAGAAATTGTGCTTATGCATGGTCCACACTCACATTACGGAGCATGCTGAGAGGTGGCCAAATTTTCTTACCAGACTAGGTAACATTGTATATGTTGCAGAGAGCTGGAGGATGCTTGATGTAAATGGTATTATACATGTTATATAAATGATATAGTGATCCCTGAGATTTAAGGCTCCTCGTTTTAAGATTTTCCCTCTATTTCACATGTTTTGAGACCAGCCATTGCTGATCCCTTCCTTGTGCCAGGTACATTTCCAATTTAAATCTTCCCTCATTTTAAGACCACCTTCAATTTAACAGTTTACAGGTTTAAGGGCAACATTTTTCAGACTGAATCATGTCAATTGGGTGGTCTTCAATTTCAGGCTGTACTTCGAAGGATGTGGGACGGTGGTCTTAAAATCCAGGAACCACTGACCATGCTGACACAATATGTGTCTGAATATGCAAGTCTTACCTGGTTCTGTGAGTGGCTGGGGGTCGGGTTTGGTCACCGCAGGGCTGGGGTGGCTCAGGATCACAGTGCTGAAACACATACAGTACATCAATGTCAGTTTCTCGAAAAATCTTTAAGTCTAGAAACGGACTTAAGTTCACTAATCACCTTGGCAATTTTCCATTCTAATTAAGATTTTCCAGAAACTGGCCGCATGAGCATGATGAGTATAGTAGGAATCACCATGTCACATCAACCATCCCTACTGATCAGGCAAACCACACAGTAACACCTGTCTGGAGAAATCATTGTCATGAGGGACCACCTGTCTTGAACATGTTGAAAGACCACATTTTTTTTGGCACAAGCACCTACATTTCAATATAACTGAACCTGTCTCCAGCCACCACCTGTGTTAACATGGTTAAGTGTGTTAACATGGTTAAGAGGCCACATTTTAAAGCCAATGACACAGCCTTTTAAGATACTAAAGGTTCTGCTAATGTTACATGTACACCATGTACACCGAAACATCGTCTGACAGCATGAAACATGTGAAATGTTTACTGTAGCTGAACATGCGGAAGAGGATTTTCCGCTCTTCCCAAGTTAGCACATATGTTTCAGAAATCATTGGTCTTCTTCCATTGCCATAGTTCATGTAGTTACAGCATGTAAGGCTGAATGCAAGCTTAATTTCCTGGCCCAGGTCGATTTTCTTTTTTATTTTCCTTTCTTCCTGTTCTTCTTTCTTTGCTATACTTTCTTTTTGGTTGAAACTGAAAACAATACTAACTGTTACCATGGTTACAACCTGTAATTCCGTACCATTTTCGAATGACCATTTTCGACCTGTATTGTCTCAATAACCTCTAATCTCAGGAAGGCTCCCGTGGGATGCTTCTGCTTGGCGAGCAGAGAGCAATGCAGGGTCACAGCATGTACCGGCACAGCAGGCAGAGATACCGCGGTAACCTGCTAAATCACTTCATTTGCATATCATATCCTTGGTGACGCATGCGACTGGGTAGTTTATATATGTGGTGATCTATTCCGATATTGATATTATACACATAAGGCTATAATCCGGCCATAGCAGCTACTGCCTAACTTGTCTGTATACATGGTATACTAGTATGGAGAACATGCCAAATAAAAACAGGCATCTATCCCCTCTGCCAAGGTGACAACGCAGGAACTTAGCCACTGGAACATGTGGTAATCAATATTTAGTCAACAGTCAGTGGCTCAATACCCCCCAGACAGCAAAAACTCAGCACATTATGTCATAATGGACTAGAAGCTGCACGGTCTGATGATTAGAATGGAACTTTGAACGCATGTAAAGATAAACAGAAAGCCAAGCCCTGTACCTGATAGATGCCCCCCCCCCCCTACCCCCACCTCCGTAATGGTATTATTGTCACACACACAGTGGACATGTTTTGGATGACAGAGATAGATGGATGACGGTCACATGAAAGAGCTGTCCTCAGGCAAATGGAGAGGGGGAGGGGGGTACTTTCATGATGATATGACTAGTGACTCATTCCTGTTACATGCTATATAATAACCTATTGTGGTGGGAGTGATATGTACACAATGGACCAAGCTGCCTAACTTCATGAACTTCCTATGTAGAGTACATGCTTGGTACTCATGGTACATGGAGTATGCATAGTTCTGGTACTAGTACACATGGTACATGGAGTATGCATAGTTCTGGTACTAGTACACATGGTACATGGAGTATGCATAGTTCTGGTACTAGTACACATGGTACATGCGATAAGAGCAGCATTTACCTGTTTAGCAACTGTTTGTTTAGCATTTTTATTCACTATTCATAATACATCTGTCCTTTCTCCATGTTCTCAAGATGACAGAAAGTTGTGAGCAGTATGAAACATGTATATGCAACTTGTGATTTCTGCGATCAGGTGCGACTTCTCTGCCTGTAATGATTTGGCTGGGAATGATTTGGCTGAAGTTAGGTAACCAGATTTAGATCAGCATAATCAGTATTAACCATGTTAACATGGTTAACCAAGTTAACCTGATTAACTGGTAAACCAAGACAAAGCAAGGAACAAGAGAAGTTCTCCTCCTTGTTTCCAATAACCCAGACTGGCAGAAGCGTTTGAAAATGGTCCAAATGACAGACTTCGGCATGAGGTATAACGGGTATTAAACAGTTATCAGGGTAATATTACATGTATTGCTATACATGTTATATATGTTATATGTATGTTATAAGTGATAAGCAATCCCCAACTCCCCATGTACCCACAACCTGCCATTAACCATCCACAAGATCCATGCATCAGATCATGTTAATCCTAGTACAACTGTAGTCGTCGGCCTCCTTGCACGCTCCTTCCGTCTCGAAAGACGATGGCTGCACAAGGGAGTTCAAGTATAGCACTTTCGGGTGTGGCAGTGTAAGCCAATGCGGGAGTGGCAGTCTCTGGAGCAGGTAGAGCACACAAACCCAGTGGCAGTCAAGCTAGAACGACTCTCCTTTCGCTTGGCTCTTTACTCTTAACTGTAGTAAGCCTCGCTATATCATGTATATTGTGATCAGATTGTTGACTGCTGAAGCATGTGAAGATCCTTAGCTCAAGTGGAGTATTGGACTGTGTCAAGTTGGAATTAGCATGATTAGACTGTAATTATTTCCACATCCGTCATACAGTTCACTCGCTAGATAATCATGATAATACTGAAAAGTACACATGACACAAGGTCATGTATTATTCCAGTATTAACGGGAAAATAAATAATATTTAACATGAGACATGCTAGATCCCATAGATGCTGCTGCTACTTTTATCATTCAATCATTATCATCATCATTATCATGTCGAGCTTCCTCGGGCCATGGCTCGCCATCTGCACTTGTCATTCAATGACTGTGCTAGAATAATCAGAATACCACAGCAAGTACAGTGTACTATACGCACATTACCGCTACACTTGTTTCATGTATCATGTGTATCATAAGCATGACACGGGTGACAAGTGCAGTTTACTAGTAACATAGGTATTAAACCTACTGTGTCAAAATTAGGCCAGGTCCACTAATCACTGTAACTGCCATTATCTTGTCAATACTTAAATACTAAGAAAATGGCTGGTGATATTTTATATATTACAGCTTCCTGCATCAAGTACATTACAGCTTACAGCATTGTACTGGTTCTTCAGATAGAAAGATGATCGAATTTGTTTAACCTTTCACACCACGGACAAGGGAGACATGGCTATATACTCTGCTCCATTTATCTGTACAGTATATCATGATAATTGTGATCGCCTGAGTGGGTATACATGTACATATATAGCGAACCAAAGAGTCCTTTCTACCATAAAGATCTGCTCGGTTTCCAATCGGGGATGACTAGTGACAGGCTCGAATATGCTGAAATGTGGCTCTTTCTCATGTTTCTGCCTCTAAGATGTGATCTTTCAAGACAGGTTTCAACATAAACATGTAGGCCTACAATCCTGAATCACTCTCTTAGCTGGCTTCCAACTACAGCATCTGCCAGTAACCATGGAAACTGGATAACAGTAGTAACCATGGTAGTAACAGGAGTAAGCCATGTTACAACATGTTGACCTGTTGACTCAACATGGTGTATCATGTTTATGGTGACATGGTAAATGGTGATAAATGTGCTCTTAGGATAAAACATACTAAATATAAAGAAGAACCTTGGGTAATGTGAGACCACCTGAGAAACATGGCAGTCTGTCCAGACAGGCTAGCTGTAGTAATGTGAAGTACATATATCACTGTATAGACATCTGGATCCTACCTTTCTTGTCTGTCACTGACAGCTGATGATGTCAGAGTTGTCTCGGATTCCGGAGCTTGATCTGTACGGGACCAGTTTTCTTTACCGGGAGAGTTCAGTTCTGGATTCTGTGGTTTGCTGTAAGTGTTCATTTCTGGCTCTGTACTGGATTCCCTGCTGCCAGTACTGGGCGTGGTATCCAGGCTGGATTCTCGGCTCGGTGTCGATCTCGGACTGTTACTGGAACCTGGGGAAAGGGGCAGTTGCCTAGCAACCCGCTGGTCCCTCTGCTGCTGGGCACGGTGCCAACGGGCGGCGACAGCGCCGCGGTTGACACTGAATTTACTTGGGGAGTGTAGTGAGGTGGGTGTGGTGGGGGTAGCAGTTGTCGTGGTTACTGTGGGGTCGGTGATGTTGGGGGGTGTCTGACTGACTGTAGCAGTACTGGTACTGGATACACTAGCTGTGGTATAGATCACCAGGCGATCCGGTCTCTCCACTGTTGTGCTGGATACCACACTGGATATCCCAGACTCATCCTTCCTGGAGAACCTCAGATGTCCCAGTATGCTATCCAGACCAGACTCCGTGGCAGGGAGGTGGCGGTTACCATAGTGAGCCCGACCCCCCTGGAATGGCCGCGCCTGGTCGCTCTCAGCCTGGCCAGCCTCGTCTGGCTCCCCAACCGAGATCGGACTGAGACAGCGGTTCAGCTTGATTGGACTCGGGCTGTGTGGGCGACCCATGCGACCGGGTGACCCGGGTCGTCGGGCTGATAGTGCTCCACTATCGACCACGTACGTAGCGTTGTTTCTTTGAGGCGTGGTCATTGTGGAGTCAGAGCTAGGAGGACTGGTACTGGTTGTCATGGAGACCGATGATCCTGGATAAGTGGAAGATATCGCTGTGGCATCAGTTCCATTTGTTTTAGCGGTCTGTCGTCTGAGATCCTCAGACTGAGATATGACAGTGCGTCTCAAGTCCTCCAGCTCATTATGCAATAATTGCGCTGGACTCATAGCACGATCACGTACAGGCATCTCCATGGCAATCCGATCTGTGTCCCTCTCTGGGATATCGTCCACAAAGTCAAACGGATTGGGGGCAATTGTTACACGTTTTGTAGGTGAGGTGGTTGGGTTGGGACTCCGTCGATTCCTACGTGGCAAGGTTGCTGCGGAAACCGTCTGAGACGTTGGTTCTCCCTCTCTCTGCGCCTGAGGTCTGGATCGCCTTGGCAAGGTGGACGAGTCGGTACCTCCAGGTGAGCCCTCCTTGTTTCTGTCCTGAGAGCTGTCGGAATCCGCCATGGAATCCAGTTTGAGCGGCACACTCAGTGAACTGTGGGGTCTTTCCGGATCTTTCTTCCTCCGTGGCGGGGCAAGGATGGACTTCCCCGCTGTCAGGATGTCCTTGGCCTGTGACAGCGACAGCTCAGAGCTGGAGCTGCTGTCCAGGCTGCTGCTGGTGACACTGGAGGACAGGGGGACACCGCTGGACCGCGATGCCACAGTGGGGACAAACGTGGTGGCTGGAGGCGGCATCAGGTCCGGGGACGTGACACCGTGTGACACTGACGCGTCACTGGCGCTGTGTGGAATGTGGAAAGACTTCGCAGAGGACGACTTGCCGGGAACTTTGAGCGGTTCACTCAAGCGGAATGGGTCTTTCTTCTCTTTGGTAGCGGGCATGCTTCGCCGTGACACCGCCTTCAGTAAGCCAGTGCTGGTGGATTTCTTCATCCCGGGGACATCCTCTGCTGTATGGGAGGATGTTGGAGTTGTACTCTCACTGCTGCCACCCTCAGCCAACAGATCCGGCGTGGATTTAAACTTGTTCTTTAGTCCCGCGCTCAAGCGCCCCCTCTTAAACAGCCCACCTTTCTTCTTCTCCTCCTCCGAGTCCTTCCCTTTACTGCTCTTGGCCATAGAACTCTTGGTGTCCATCTGATAGGAGTGCGTCCCCGAGCGACGCTTGTCCCCTGTTGCTGTGGTGACTGCAGCTTCCTGTAAGTTGAAGAGTGAGCGGCTACGACCTGATTTGGTGGTGGTGGTTGGTGTGGCCTCGTCCTTGTCATTGCGGCCCCTACTGGACGGGACAGGAGCATCATCAAGACTGATCTCGGCAACTGGAAACATAACACAGAGAGAAGTTACAGTCATCTGAGCTGGGAGAATAGAAAGAAGAGACTATCGGGCAAGCAAATAATATGCCTGGTAAACTGTATCTATGTTACGTAAAAGCATCATGGCAAGCATAATGATTATTTAAGTTCATTTTCCGACACTTGACACCAGATCACTACCGGTAATTCACAGTTTCAGTACATGAAGAGATTCAGTCATCAGAAGTTCTTCTTTCGGTAATGTCTCCCCACCCTCACACATCCAGTAAGCTGTAAAGTATTGCCATTATCGTACCCGTATATCTACTCTGCCCACACTCTACAACAGAAGCAATACCTGCACATGTAATACTGTCACCAGACAGCAGAATAGATAATTTAATTTTTTTTACCTGAAATTTGGACTAGGACACTTACTCTTATAACATTACCATATCAATCTCGCATAATCTCATCACACTTGAAAGGTTAATTAATGACCGTAGTTAATCAGACCTAGTAATTTTACACATCAACTAAATACCATCCAGTTAAAGAATGGAAAGTGGAAGAAGTAAAGACTGCCAGGATTGTCAGATAAAGACAAGCAATATGTGTCAAGAAGATTGGAATGAAGAAGTTGAAAATGACAGTAAGCATTGCAGCCAACTGAAGCAATATTATTACATGCCTTAAAACTGTATGTTAAAAGTTTTTTAAAGAAAGTAAAGAAAGAAGAAATCTTAAGGATAGAGCAGTACTGAGGAATGTTTAAATTGGTCGTATCATCTAGCCACGTGTGAGCGATGTACATGATGATAGCACGCAGTGCTCTGGTATAATGGTGTCTGGGCTAGCGCTAGGAAATTTCCCGGGTTAGCCACTGTGGCTAAAGGATAAATTTTCTTTTAGCCACAAATAAGTTTGTTGAGCTACGAAAATATGTTTGCAAAAGATGTCAACAGTATTAAATTTCGATAAAAAGATTCTGAACAACATGTCTTTTTCTGTTTGGCAAATTTGCTGCCATTCAAATACCGGGTAACCTAATTGAGAACTATGATATATGTACCAGTATTAGTCCTGATACATGTAAACTACCTGTACATACAATATATGAGGTATCAGTAAAAGGTTTAGCCCCTGTGGCTAAGAGCAAACCAATTCTTTTAGCCACATGGGAATTCTTTTAGCATTTGGCTATGTGGCTAATAGGTAGCGCTAGCCTAGGGTGTACATTATGCTATATAAATTGCTCTATTCTTTGTTATCTACCAATATTTGTTACTTTCGCCTAACCTTACAATAAAGCTTCTTTCAGCTTAAAAGTAAATGTGGTTCAAAGTTTACTGCTTACTCTCTATAAGTATCTACATGTGTACACACTGTCCTCCTACATTTTGCATCTGTTAATCATTTCTGTTTATTATTATTCTCATAACATGTACCAAACACTCCTAACCCAATTTCAAGAAACGTTCGGAAAATACAGACATGAGTAAGTCAAACTGGCACACAGATACTGAAGGCTATAGGCAGAGACATTCAGTCAACATTCTCAGCAGTTTTTTTTTTTTTTTTTCGCAGCCAATGCAATTTAGATGAGGTAAGATACAGAGAGCAATGGCAGAGATCTTAAAAGATTGCAGCAAGATATTCTCAGACACCGCCTGCTGCACAACAATACAGCCTCGTACTTGGTCTATGCACACATGATCATGATGATTACAAAGTGTATTTAGCAACATAGAAGCAGGGATTTGGGGTGGGTATGTGGCTGACATGCTGTTGGGGAAAGCTGAAACAAACTGTAGTGCACCTTCCAGTTGATAACATGTCAGAATGGCTTGCTAATGTTTCTACCAACACAAAGTTTTAACATTCTTTAACACATTTAATCCACGTTTAAAAACACTATCTTATGAACTAGTCTTAAACAATTTTGAATCAGAATAGTACAATCTTTGATTTAATAGTATCTTTATATTATAGAAGAGAACATCCCCAATGAAAGCCTCTAGGTTTCTGAGAAATTTTGACATGTTTTCAACTGTCGAGATACCACTACATGACTGGTATGTAACGGTTACCATGGTAGCTGGAAACATTGCATACACGCACACTGAGGCAGCTACTCTATTGTCTATATGGCTTAGATTGATGCCTGGTGGTGTCACATGCTACACCAGATGCTGATACATTGGGTACCAGACATCAGCCACCCAGACAGAACACAGGTCACCTTGGGGGCGAGCTGTCGGGGTTAGTGACCGTTGCCGGGTAAGTCGGCTCCGGACTGGACTACTACATGGACTGCTGCAACTGGTACTAATACTGCGCTGCCGACATCGCCGGGGGTTAGGTATCACTATGGCATTGCTTTGTCCATGTGTTGCCATGGCAACGCTATTCCGGGGGCCAGGAATCGTCATGGTGTCACCACGGCGAGGACCTGGTATTGCCACGGGGTTGCTCCGTGGCTGTGAAGATGAACCATTCCCTGGCTGCCGCGGGGGTAAGCTCGAATTTCCTCTGGGCCCTGTGGAGTTTGGCTTTCGTGGCGATGGTGAGCCCTTGTGCTTAGGGCTCGGTGGAGGTCTAGAGCCTGGAATGGTAGACGGTGGTAGGGGATAACAGCTGTGGAGGTCAACATCTGACCAGCTGGTAACTCTTGCTGAGTCATGGGAGTCAGAGATACAGCTACATGCTACATGTAAATCTGGTTAAGTACGTAGAGATGTTAGCCGAGTACTAGTGGTAGCTAAGGGGGCTAGAGAATTAAATTGGGTATATATAGCTAGGTATACACACATACAATATCATCTGAGAAGCTACAGTGGTGAAGTGAAGTACTACTGAGGTAGTACCTTAGTAACAGGGAAACAGCAAACTGGTCAGAACAAACATGTTGTGTACATCACAGAGCAGGCAAACACACAGTCAGGACTTCACAAGAGACACTACTAGTCAGTTCGGAACGAGTCAAACTGTGGCAGATACTAAGTATTGTTGAGAAACAATAATTGTTGGGTGTGGTCCAGCATGCTGACTGTGGTGGTAGTCACTATAAAGTACTGCTTCATGTACTGGGGAAACAGAAATACTTATGCTGGTAGGCATTTTATGACCGATCCAACTGTCGTAGCTAACACACCATTTACCACTGTATCTTTGGGCATATACAACTCCCTTGTTCTGCATACAGCAGATACTGACTCTGCGACTGTGCACAGTGTAGATCTGAATTGTGGCACAGGAGCTTTTCAGTTTATCTGTTTATTTGACCCTAGATTTTCATCATGTTCATTGTAGGTGAAGACAATGCCAGGAAACACAAAATGCCGATACTGAAGTTCCTAGGCATTTGGACTGACAAGAACAATGTGCACATAGTGCTAGGAATTTCCCAAATTACCCTGTATCAGTTTTAAAGTCTTTTTGTGGAGAGCATGTATACATGTAAGATTGTCACTACTGGTTGACTAACAGAAAATGTTAGGTCTCTGAAATCGGCCAGGTGTATTTTGTATGTTAGTTACAGTCACCGTGATGTTTCTATATGTCTGTCACCCATGGGAAACATTGGGAAATGTTAGAGATGTTTCCAAGTACATGTACATGTATAGTATACATGGTATATGCACACTTCCATAGATCAGCACTGTGTTATTGTATCATATCAGGCATGTAAGTAATATTTAACCCAAGTCCAAGTCCATTCCCTGCTAGCTACATAGCTATATTTGGCTAAGAAACCTGTTAGAGAAGTCCCCAACAGCATCACCGAGCAGAACTAGATGTAGTAGATGATATAGTGACTGTCAGCGGTCCATCACCCTGCTGTCTCTATGGTGGACAGTTTGTATGTATTACCATATTGGAACGGGGAGGGGGAGGCATGACGACGGTCGCGGAACACCACTCTAGGACTGGTAGGGCTACTCATGCTGGGGGTTTTAGATCGTCTCGGGGGCGGGGATGGGGGAAGCAGCCGGGTCTGACCATGCTGTTTTATCGGCGAGGCTCTACCCGTAATATCAAACATGGAATTCCACTTGCGGACGCCGCCACCGCCGCTCCCCTCATTCCCCCCAGAACGGGGTTCCAGCTTATCCCATTTTCTCCTTTCAGGGGTGGTCGGGGTGGTAGGCATACCCAATCCTGTGTGCAGGGGTGGCAGGTTAACAAAACACAAAAGGTTTAATGTGAAAAATAAAATAAAATAAAAAGTAATAAACACACATGGAAAAAAAAATACAAAGAAATAAATTTAAAGCGATAAGAATACCATGCAGCCATGCAAACACCATACCCAGTAACAAATTCAACATGACATGACACGATAAATAACGACAGCAGATAAATGAAAATAAAAGTTATCTTGGACATGTGTGTACACAAACTACACATGTAGCCAAATAGATGGACTAAATTAAGTAAATAAACATTTAACAGCAGGATTTCAAAGAAATAGTTGCCTTAACGTGAAACGGTTCTACAGAACAAGCAGAACAGCTACAAGAAAGGCTCATATACTAGTCACTGCAATCATACTAAAATGGATCTTAAAAGAAACCTCCGCAGGCGAAGGAGTTTGAGTGTTTGTTAAATGCTCGGGCATGTTTTCATCACTATACATAAACACGCAGGATGTGTATGTACTCAATTCTAACAAGGCAGACTGAAAGCTTTTTCCAGTTGATATGGTTTACTCAAAGATGTCACCCATAGTAGACCACTGTGATCACTGTAACCATGAGCCTGCGCCTGCGAGTCAAATGCTATTTATTGATAGATTTTCATAAATGTGACCGCATGACCTCTGTATGACCTCTGTATGACCTGCGCTGCTACAAAGTTACCAGAGGTACATTGTGAACCCTTCTTGCAGCTTGTTCTGAATGCCTAACTAAACAGCTATTTGGCAAGAGAAGCTTATCACTAGACGGGAGGATGAGATGGGATAATAAACAAATAAACCAGACAGTGTGACACAGACAATAAATACACTGATAAAGGTAATCGTGATTTTATACAAGTGACACTTTACAAAAACGGCACAATGGTACAGAGCTACCACAAATGACTTATAAGTAAAACGCCTACAACAAAGCAAAAGTCAATTTAATCGGACATATAGGTATATGCAGTAGCTACTTCACAGGGCAACAACAGACATCAAACTGTACAGTAATTCGGGGCTGGGAGATATTCAACAAAGCCTGGGGTACAGTAACATGGCTCCCTTGGTTACACATATTAATATGGTTTGTGTGCTATTTTAGTACAGTAGAACCTGTCTTGAAAGACCACCCCATTGGCCATAAAAATATGGTCTCTCAAGGCAGGTGGTCTTTGGTGACAGTTTCATATACACTGGAATGTAGGACTTTCTGCCAAAAACTGGTGGTCCTTCAAGACAGGTGGTCTCTCATGGCAGTGGTCTCTCAAGACAGGTTTCAGTGTATCATGTTTAT
>JAAUYG010178810.1_pt1 | contig 16730 bp, 15 predicted proteins | sample 7278091 | NCBI WGS metagenome assembly JAAUYG01 (sample SAMN14350201, study PRJNA611818) | marine sediment metagenome | isolation source: surface marine sediment (0.6m) | place: French Polynesia: Moorea | collected 2018-08 | reverse complement strand
TTATTATAAAGAAAATTGTGCGGGATTGGCGCGCAGGGTTGAGATTTTTAGGGGGGAATTTGTGAAAAAACGCGGGATTCCCGCGATCGCGCATGCTAGTGTGAGCCCTGTATTATATATCTGGGAGCACTCATGCTTTGCCCCGCCTTGGCATTGGACCAGTTGACACGATACTAAGTGCTCTCCAAATGGTGGTGCTTTAACGGCGCCATTAGGAAGTCTTCCCAGCGAGGCAGCTGTTCCTCAGAGCACTTTGTACTCGGCAGAGATAACTTAAAGATAATTCGGCTGGCAGGATGATGCGGCCTAATATGACAATTATCGTGCCGCTGGCAGGATGTGCGAGCGGCGTCTTATGAATAATGTATCTTATTTGTGTCAGACAAGTTTGGGCTGATAATAAGGGAAACTTTCTGAAGAAAAAATTTCAAACGTGAGAAATCCGACACTATGTTGACCAATGTTAACATGGTTAATTAGTACATAAAGTTCTGAGCTGCAGAATTGAGTAATGTGAGAAGTCATTGACATTGCGTGCCACCATATACAAATGTAATTTTATGAAGATCAGAATTGAGATGAGGTTGTACTTTTGCCAAACTAACGTCTGCTACCATTTTTTCTTGACAAATCTTTGTAAAATAATTTCTTTCATAATTAGTAAGCATCAGTAGTTACCAGTTCCCAATGCGGATTATCTATGGGGATAGGCAAATATTCCTCAGACTTTGATGCAGATTGTGTATGGGGGCGAATTATACAATGTTTTTTGGTTTTTTTTCGGTACATAATCATGATCATGGTAATGCTAGTCATCATCTTTTCCCTGCAGTAGTATTTCGATTTTTGACTTAAATTTTTGGTGTAGGAATGGGGTCTTGGTTAGGGTTTTCCAAAAACAGTTGTAATAACAATGATAAGGGGAAAATCTAAATCTTTAGCATGGAAAAGCCAATGCTTTCTAAAGCAAGAAGCATGATAACTTTCCACTGTACATAACAAGTACAGTGAAAACTTACTTGTTGACTAACGCAAATGAAGACCAGCTCAGAATAAAGACCCATTCTTGGCACTACCACAATTGTATCCTCAGAGTTTACTGGTATTGGGAATAATTAATAAACAACGGCTGGACAATTGTTAGATGTCTCAAAAACATTCAAGTATCGTACTATGTCACATGCTATATAATATCTTCTGTCTCAGATCCTGGAGGTAAACAACTGCAGCTTCGAGAGGATTTCCCACAGCAGGGCGCTGGAGATCCTGCGTGGAACCACCCACCTCGCTATCACCATCAAATCTAACCTGCTAGGTAAGTACAGGTGGGCAGGGACAGGGTAAAGACGCACAGGGTATACAGGTAGACTGGAAGAACAGGTAGAGGGGTCTTAACAGAGTGAAGCGATTTACAGTGGTCCCTGTGATTTAAGACCACCCGTTCAGCTAGAAAAATGAGGTCTTATATTGAAGGTGGTCTTATATTGAAGGGTATGAAAATACGAGAGGTGTCTGTAATGAATAGCCTTAAGTTGGAGGGAATTCTTTATGGAACGGTCTAAATCACAGGGACTACTGTCCTGGCTGTATTAACGGTTATTGGTACCCAGTGAATCGTTACTTCATTGTTCCATTGGAGAAGAAGGCTCCCTACTACATGTACTAAGCATTTGAAGTGACTCGATCAGTTTATGTGTGAGCTCTGTATAATAGTGTAAGGAGTGTCTCGTGCTCACATCTCCCCTCCGATGTTTCTGTGACTGCATATCAGTATACTTGGTATACCCAAAGCATACAAGCCCTTTGACAATACGCTCGTCACACACACACACAGCGTTTAGTTGATAGGGCTGTGATGGGTCATACCCTGCCGATAATACATGGTTCCATTATTTCACACCTCATTGTCTGTCCAGCACTGACCTGTTCGCACTTCACCTGCCTCACTGTGTATATATGCTACCATGTATCCAAAGAATTCAAAGGAACAAGTTACCTGTAATGTGTTGCGTTAAATCTTATGAGCAGTACTGTAAATTCATTAAGGTTCTTGGGGATTAATATTTATGTGTTTGAGATAACACTATGTTCACTGGGATTGATATTCCTAGGTTGCTTGGATCATGTGGATCTTTTTAACTTTCTGGGTACATGAATTATGCTCTCTGGTATTTATTTTTGCGATTTAAAGACGGACGCGAAATTCACCAGTTAAATCCCCCACAAACATTAATGAATTTTTAGTCAAAACTAAGTGAACAGTTGCCTATCTGTCATACCGTCGACCCCAGGATTACTTCAGGTGTCCACAATGCTGTCTACGTCATCCCACCACACTCGCTATGCCAAAAATGTGGTTGATTGCATTAAGACAAATTAAACAAAGTTAATCTCCCTAATCCATTTAATCCAAGTGAAGCCTTAGTCCTGTCATGGTGTTGGGCTTATATTTAGTGTTAAATTAATAATTTATTATTATGTCGGAAACCGATGGAACTTGGCTGGGTAAAGTCTTTTTTTTTTTTTGGTAGAACTGTCTGACTATGGAAAACTGATTGAGACCATGCTGATATAGGATCACCCCAGACTCAAGACCGTTTATTGGGCCACTAAAAGTCCTACTCCAGTGTCCTGTAAGTGATCTGAGCTTCAGGTCTCCCACAAAACATTAAGTCTAAATTTTGATTCAAGTCAGATTCTTAGCCTCTTACCATTACTCAAAAATATCTGAAAAAGTCAAAACTTAGACTGTTTTTTTTTTTTCAAGACAGGTTTATTGTAAAGCGATTGTTGCTTGACCGAGAGCGATATGAGTCAGGCCATTTGCGAATTTGCTGAGCGTTTCCTTCTCTTCTAACACGTCACTGCCTTCCCTGCTGTGCCTGCTCCCCCGCTATCGAGTTACCTATTACTGGCGAGTATAAGCGAGCCTCATTTCAGCACCGGTACCTTCGTCATGCAGAGCTGTCATGACCTTGAGTCTGCGTCATCGTTAAAGGCGTCACTTCGTATTCGCGGGTCAATTCATTAGGAAAAGGAAGATGACCATTGGTGTCACATTACTGAATATAGAACGATCCCATACATTATAAAATCCTGGTCGGGGATACAGGAAGTGACCAATATCTATTATAACTGCTCTCTCCCACAGAATGGGCCACCGTGCTCTCATACCCGACCCTCGAAGACAGCTATATGCATTGAAGTCCCAATTTCTTCCCGTTCTGCCCACAGAAACTGTGGGTAAATATTTGGCTTCTCCGGGATGAAGGGGCCATACGCTTATATTGACCCTGCGGGGGATAAAAATATAGAAGCGAGGCTCTCGAGCGGCAGGCGATGTCTGTCTCAGTTTTCTCTGGGGAAACGTCCGCTGGAGAATTTCCCTATCCTGATATGGGAAGGGGAGGGGAGGGGGGAGGGGTTGCCGCTGACTACAGACACGGGACAAACATGGGGATTTCCCATGCCATGTCAGGGAGCAATCCCGCGGGACACTCGAGGCCTCGCGGCCGGCTCGCCATTTCATCCTGGCGGGTTGAAGTGGAGAGGCAATTCCTGATGCAGAACCCCTTACCTCAAGTGGCGGAGTGCGAAACGGATAGCACGGCAGTCAAACTTCAGCCCGACACGACAGAGAGGCCCTGCCACTGAATCTCAACATCTGTACATGAAAATAACCAGCAAGATAGCTACATGATGTATGCGTGTGTGGACAGAAGGCCTATAAGTTATCCACACCTCTCCTCCTGCCCTCCCCCCCCCCCATATTCTGGTGACATTCTGCGCATCCTAAATGATAGTGAAACCTATCTTGAGAGACCACTGCCACGAAACACCACATGTCTTGAAAGACCGGATATTCCAAGCAGAAAGGTCCTACTATTCAAAATAACTGCATGAACTTGTCACCAAAGACCAACTGTCTTGAGAGACCACATTTTTATTGCCCATGGGACAGTCTTTCAAGAGAGGTTCCACTGCATCCCTTCCCATGTTGTGCCCCAAGGTCCAGTTACCAGTATTTACCATCATAGCTCGGTACATTTGTACATTGTATCCTATCAAAATGAACACTGGTCGTCAATCCTATAACTTTAGGTCTTCTAGTAGCCTGAGGTAAAAAGCAAAGTTAACATACTGCAGTGCAGAGAACAAAACATAGATACAAAGGTCATGATTTGTACTATTCCACATGTTCCGTCTGATATGATGTACAATAGTCCCCCTCTGAGAAGGACGCCCCTTCTGCCAAACAATTCTGTCCTTATTAGAGAGGTGTCCTTTGGTGAGAAGGAGCACCACATCCATGTGTTTATGACACTTACTGCTAAGAAATTGTGTCCTTCTTAGAGGGGTGTCCTCTCTAGAGAAGGTCCTTTAAGAGAAGGACCACTATACTTTGTACCTTAAATAAAGGGGGGGAGGGGGGTGGCATGCCTTCTGAAAATTATGAGGTACAAGCAAGGTCACTCAACATGTTTAAAAGGGATAGAAACTAACATTAACATGTCCCTCTGTTAGTGGCCACTCTCTACAAAGGCCACCCTCCCTAATGTGGCCACAAATTGTTGCAGCTACTACTATCAATTGTGTTGCTAATAATATTGCAATTGCAATTATTGACAAGTAGAGTTTTATGTATAAGAGCCAACCTAAAGTTAAATAATTATATCCAGTAATGAAAATTTAGTCCATGGGCATATCAGGCACACGAAATTGCGAGTGTTTACACCGTGTTTTATTTGATGAATCTGTCTGCTCCAATACCATAAATGCGGAGGCCATCACCTGTTGGTTTGCGAATTTGTCGTGGTCCGAGCAAATTACTAGGAAATCCAAGGTTATCGTCCCGCTGCGTGTGTCCACTAATATCATTCCTCACAAGTCGATCTGGTATTTGGTGGGGTATGGGGGTGGGGGTGGGGGGGATGTGACTAATAGGTAAAGTGTTAGAGAGGGTAATGGACACAGCACGAGAGTTGAGTGACCAGCCTACCGTAATTGAGTCGCAGTGTGTATGGCGCTGCGGTCGGCACCATTTGCTGGGTGAAATCCCGCTGGTGCCAAACGCCGTCGGAAGCCTGTGATTGGCTTAATTACCGCGTTGCGTGACGGCTCGCAGGCTCTCCCTTTCTACAACACGTGGCTGCTTGCGGTAGCCTGACAAATTACCAGAATGGCTTCCCGGGTTAATATCGGCCCCGCTTTGTTTATGGGCTTGTCATGTTTTATTTACCGGGTGAGGCATGAAAGCGAATTATAGAAAATGATGTCGTGATTGATTTCCTGGTGAGGACTCCTCTCCAGACTTCCATTACATATACAGTGAAACCTGTCTTAAGAGACCACTGCCATGAGAGACCACCTGTTTTGACAGACCACACATTTTTTTGCAAAAGGACCTACTGGTACATTTCACTATAACTGGACCTGTCACCAGAGACCACCTGTCTTGACAGACTGCATTTTTGAGGCCAATAGGGTGGTCTTTCAAGACAGGTTCTACTGTACTGGTATAATATACCATCAGACCTCTTCTTCATAAAATACAAAAACATCTTTTTTATGCAGGCCGGCTAATATGGCGACCGCATATATCTTTATGTTTCATAGAACATGCCGGTAGTCCACAGGCGGACAATCTCAACAATACTTAAGTATAAAGCTGGACTTAAGTTAGTAATCTGAGCAATATGATTGGCTAAGAATCCGCACTTCAGTAAAAACTTGGACTTAAGTATTTTCGAGAACTCGGGCCCAGAGAAATATCAAGACTGGTCGTCCACAATTCAGAGAGAGATATAGCAATGTATAATGATGGTAACTTTCTTGGTAAACCACTGTTATAATCGTATACTAGTACAATGGTTCCTCTATTGTAAGACCACTCGTGGGATTATGTAAAGGTGGTCTTATGTGGCAGATGGTCTGTAGGATCAATAGTGCTCAAAATCCCTACTTTCGGAACAAATTATCAGATATTATTATCTGATTATGTGGTCTTATAATCCAGGTGGTCAGGGTCAAAATGTAAAATAGGAGGAGCTCTGTAGTGGGTTTATTATCATGATTATCACATTTATCAGGAATGAGTGAGCCCATTTCTATTTCGGATTAAATTAATCTTTGTAACTCTTATTGGATTTATGTAAAAAAAAAGTCACAGATCTAGAGGCAAATGTAATTAGTGGGAATGACGCAGATAGAAATTTTGATAATTTTACAAAAGCACTGAAGTTTCAGCTTAGTTGTTAAAAAACTGCGACTCACAGTACATAGGATAAAGAACAACTTCTGTATCCCGTGTATGTTACATAACACTCTAAATAAATATTTTACAAATTTCATGGAATATATTTGAAAAATATTTTAATTATTTTTTTTTGAAGGAGATTATGTTGCAAAATTCATATGAAATATCGGGAAAACTTGATGATCATCGTTTTCGGGAAAACTTGATCGTTTTCCGGAATTCTGTCCCTTTGTGTAGGGGTTAATTGCCCTCGTTGTCGATGTTGTGAGTGTTTGGAGCCAACTGAGTATCGTGTCTGCATGTTAGCCTAGCTAGCTAAATATAGCCAGCCGTGCCGTCCCCAGTGTGTGCTCGCAGACTCCGTTGTTCTTGATTAATAGGTCCTCATTACCCTCCGCGTATCACTGTTTGGGCGAGTTTTTCTTTCTGTAAATATTACATTACTTTTAATGAAGGTTATGACATGTGTAGCACATGTAGCATGTGTAATGGAGAAACACTGGGGAGAGAGAGAGCGGCATGTCCACTTCCTACATTGCTATCAATTATTTCTTTCTCTTCTTTTGGTGTAGACATTTTTAAGTGCAAAATGTTGAAGAGATTTTGTTTTTGCCTTTTGTATTGTATACCCTTTCAGCAGACAGTGTGTCATGCTTCTCCTATTGTGTGACAGTGTGTCGAATGAGAGGCAGGAAACTGATTTGTTTAGCAGACCGTGGCGTCGAGTGTCTGGAAACAACTCCCAGTTCCATTCTGACATACATGTTCTCTAGCGATGTTAAACCCGGACTGACATGACTGGCAGACGGCCATCCTGAAATGACAGTTGATATGGTCCTTTCAGTATGTTATATTACTCAGTAGCTATTCTGGTAGTATGCTTATGGTGGTCAGTCAAGCTACACATGGACATCACTTCCATTCTAATCAATGTAAATATTTAGGAAAATATGTGTCCAAAGTGTTAGTTTGGTCCTAGTCCATGAGACAACAAACATAATAAATTGTATACAGCAGTCCCTCTCTAATAAGGCCACCTTAAAAATTGTGGCCGCATAAGAGAGGGTGCTGATAGTGGCCACTAAGAGAGGGACGACTGTATATCATTGTAACATAAATGTAACATGCCAGAACAAATATGAGATGATTCGCGATAAAATTGAAGACAAATAACATTTATAATGGTACAAATGGTGTAGTCCTGAAGATTCTGCCTGGTCATCTTGACCACTCATATTCCCATGATCCCAGGCTCACATCAATAAACAATGTTAAAGGGATACTTTGTTTCAAAGTATGTACTGTGTACTTGGCACGCAATAGGAAACTGCCTTTCCTTAAATTGAAGCTGTGGGGATAAGATGGAGAGAAAAAATTAGGCGTTTCACTTTATAGTTCTGCCTGACCGTGTAACGTGAGCACAATGTACATCCATGTTAGGTTTGTGTATACGAATGTACATGTTAGATAAGTATTCTAGTTTGTCAGTCCGTGTTGTCAACCTGTATGCTTGCCCATTGCCACCAGGTCTTAAACGCTTGAAGCAACATCGCTGGTGTAAGTATTTGCAAATCTATACATTTATGTCGATATGGCCTTTGGAGTTATTTTTTATTACTATAATTTGTTCCTGAAGGTGTTAAGATATAGATATTTTATCGACATTCTGTCATGCATCATGTGCATGATGCGACCTCTTGTTTTTGTTGCAGAATGCTTGGCACAAGTTCTTTTTCTTTTCACAATTAAAAAAGTCTTATTACAATGAACTATTATTGTGGTTATGACACTCTTGATTTGTCAGGTCCTTTCTCTCATGTCAAATACATACGAGCAATCGTAACTTATCTTGTGCATCATTTAAATAAATGAATGATGCAACATGGATCACCTTTGCTGATTCCTTGCACCATTGTCCAGTTGCGCCGCCACACTTGTTTGCTGACCAGTCATATACAGTGGTCCCTGCAATATAAGACCCCTCCATTTAACAATTCCTTCCATTTTTAAGACCAAATATCAGTGACACCATTCTTGCATTTTCAATATAAGTATCCCTCCAGTTTAAGACCACCTCCAATTTAAGACAATATTTTTTGGCTCAAGGGGTGGTCTTAAAATGAAGGGGCCAGTGTAGATAGATTATGAATCACTAATATTACAATAACCACAATGGCATGAAAAATACCAAAAATTATCATAGGACACTAATAGAGAATTGAATCATAACCTTTCCATAGCTCAATTTACTTTCTGAAATGTTACAAAGTTTACAAATGCAAGTCTTGCTGACAACACCTTGTGTCACTATACCTGAGAATGAGAAATTGGACACTTACTGTACATGTATTCCACACTGCCACTCGTAGCATTTATGTTAATAAACATGTGGTTACTTCCACCACAATACGATGAGCTTTATCATCATACAATGTATTCATGCATACATTGAATGTGTAAACCGTTCTGCATATATGTAAAGTCCACTGAATTGAACATTTTGGAAAGGAAAAAACGAGGGAAAAGAAAGAAGAAGCAGTGTACATTTGGTGGAGGATTGATATTTATAAAACAAAATTTCAGTCACTGGTAGTTGGTTGCATCTAGGTCTTTCTCTGTTACTTCATCAATGTTTTCATCAAGACTAATTCATCATTTCATGTGTTTCTCATGTGTCTATCCTCTGTTAAGTTAGTGTTGTTAGTATCTCAGTGTGTTTTTTGTGTTTTTTTTTAGTACTGGTATGCTTTTAGTCTGGAAAATTTATTATAAATACATCGCATTTCATGCGTTTAAAAAACAACCTTTATATGCAACTTCCACAGGGATACAAAAATGTATGAGACAAAATTCACAATGTCATTTTGTCCCGGGAAACGATGAACAGACAAGAGACGAGATATGAAACATACCATCGCAATATTCATGTACAGTATTATGATTTTATTTCTGATTTGAATTTTCGAGTCCCCATTTGATCGATTCCATTTGTGTCTGTGACAGATCTGGAGCCAGTGTGACAGGTAATTGAAGGAATGTCTGTGAAAATACTAGATTAAGATTCTAAGGCACTCGGATGACATGCAGATTGGATCGTTGCGTCACTAAGCTCTTACAATATTTTCCTGTATAACTTGACTTTTTCTTGATCTTTGGCATCTTTGTCTTTTTAGTGCCACTGTTTAAACGACTTTAAAAGATGCCTACGTTTTGTTTCCTGCAGTATGTTTGCATGAATTACTTTTAGTTTTTATGCTTGCGCTAGAACGTGTAGAAAACTGTTTGTGGTTTTGTTAAGGCAGTTTATACTTTGCAGTAAGTTAACATGGTTAAGTTTTAAAAATTCGCTGACTGGTATGAGGTATCAGCATTGATCCACTTATCATCATGGTGTTAAATACTCAAAATACTCACACTGGTTATGAACATCCTAGACAATAATACACTCGATCCTTGAGCTGTGAAATGTTTGATAAGAAAATAAAAATGCCAGGCTTGACAGCCACTCCATGTTAGAATGGCAATTAGAGACATGACCTCTACTACATATTAGTTTCAAGCTCCTCCTCTTTTCCTCAATTCCAGGAATGGAAAATTCGTAAACAGATAACTTGCATCTAAGTTTCGAACAAATACATAAGCTTCTAATGTTATACTCAGGCTTTGTTCTGATTTACACATGTTACGGGATGTTGTACAGCATGCATTTAGTCCTACACATGCAATATATATGATATATACATATAATTATTTTATATTGTATTTTTTTGTAAAGCGCATTAGAGCATGCTTTGTATGAATTTTGCGCTATATAAATGTTGGCATAATAATAATAATAATAATATCAATACATGTATCATTGTGTATCGGACACCAGTGGCCATTGTCTGGAAGAATCTTAAATCCAGAAACAAAGTTCTCTCTGTTTACCTTGGCAACCATTGTCTTTTTTATTAACACTAGTGGACTTAAATTTTTTTGAGAAACCAAGTTTTTCGAAAAATCTTAAGTCTAGAAATGGACTTAAGTTCACTAATCACCATGGCAAACATTGTCTTTTCCATGCTTAAGATCCCTAGAGGACTTAAGATTTTTTGAGAAACTGGCCCCAGGTCCAGTTTCCTTAAATATGATCTTAAGTCCATAAACATAAGGCCTTATTCACCTTGGCAACCATCGTTTTTTTCTGCGCTTTGATCATTTCCTGACACAAGAATTTTCTAGAATACAGTCCCTGGTGCCAGTTACTTAAAAAAAAAAAAAAAAGTCTACTGGTGACCCTAAGCATGAACTAGACGATGGTTGCGGGGCTGATTTTAATAAACTTAAGATGATTTCTAGACTTGGTATATTTCTGGAATCACAGCCATACATAAGTCTGGCATACTTAAGTCTGGTATGCTATAAGCATGATAAGTCTGATATATTTCTGGAATCCAGTTCCTGTGATTCCAGAAATTATAGTAAATCCCCATACTGTATGCACTGGTCATTGCCGATTTCATACAGGACAATTCAGCTGTGTTAAGAAATATAATTACTTCTAGGCATGATGCTCTCGTGTCTGGGCTCAGCATGACTTGTTCAGTTAGCACATGAACATGATGAAGACAAACAACAGATTTACTACCGTAACGATAGTTTACTGATTACGATGCATGTGTTGATAAGGAAAGTTTCATAATTTTCCTCAGTTGTTTAGCCAAAGCCCATACATTTCACGATGACTCAACATACACATAAAGTGGAAATTTAGTTCTTCACACATTTATCACACCTCATTGGCCAGTTTAAATTTATCTACGATTGAAGAAAATGTGAGGCCTGAAGACACATAATATATGAGATATCAGCTCTTCTAAGGAAATCCAAACTCTTTTCAACATATTGAGTAACATGATGATATTGATTTTGTATCGTGTATGATAATAATAGAACCCTTTTTACATGTCATAAACACATGAAGTTTGACACACTGAAACAGCAGTCTTAAAAAAAACTTTAAAGCTTTGATGTGTCTACTTGGTTCAATCTTCTGCTATCAGTGATTATTGTGAGCACGGTTGAAAGTTTAATTTGTTGAGCAACGTGATACGCTAATTTGATGTACAGCAGTCCCTCTCTAATAGGGACACCCCTTCCTCCAGATATTTCTGTCCTCATTAGGAAGGTGTCCTTTGGTGAGACGGAGGATTAGATGCATTCAGAGCACTCGCTGCCAAATAATTCTGTCCTTATTAGAGAGGTGTGCTTTGGCGAGAGTATAAGAGAGGGACAACAGTATGTCTTTATTTTTAGACGTAATTATTTTCGGGAAGACCAGCCCAGGTTGCGTTAGGCTTTCTCTGTGGCTGCCTAGGGGCGTATAGAAGCACCCGGCTTCCTTCCTTTGTACTAAACCTGACCACTGGACCGAGGGCTGAGCGACAAGGTCATCAAGGTTCTATAGTTACATCTGGTTGTCATGGTAGCCACACTGACAATGATGTAGTGATCATGCAATTGGACGCTATGTTACCCCCCCCCCCCCCTCTCTACTCTCACCCTCACATGTGCCACACAATAATAAATTGCCTTCACACAATTTTAAACTTTAACCCTTTCATCCAATTTTCAGCATTCAAGGAAATGCTCCAGACACCGGACAGCTCGCCGAGCAAGATGACGAAAAAGGAGCAGATAGCTCGACTGCAAGCCGACCCGAAACAGCGAATGTCATCCTCGAGTCTTGACAGTAACGTGCAGCCTGTGATAAATGCGCCCGTCACCAGGGGGAAGCACCATAAAGAGGAGAAGAAAGGCGGATCTCTGTCTACAGGACATAAGACGAAGATCCGGAAGGCACTCATGAAGTTTAATTTCCTTCCCCGTAATGTGAACAGGTAGATACCAAACTAGCCTTTCTCCAGGCGCAACAGACTAGTAGATGTACCCAGTACCTAAATATAAATGTTTTTGTAGCTGAAAGTGCATAACGAAATTGGAAATAGTTTTTGAAGTTTGATCCCCGAGTAGAGAAGTTTTCCACATGACTGTGAAGTCATAGTAAAGACCCTAAATGAAATGATAGGGTTATTTCAGCAGATTGTCCTGATCACTTCATGAAAGATGCAAATTTTTGTTTGTGACGAAACATGCAAGACCTATGGTTTCGCAAATCTAATTCGCAACCAGCAGTCTAGACATAAGTCTTCCATCATCCACTAAACTCCTGAAGCCCGGGTTGGCGACTGTATTCTTGATTGGTGTTTTGAATTGGCTTCATACAGGCAGATACCATGGGTACCGGAAGATATGAACAATATACATATCTGTTATGACTGTGACATTGTCGTGCATGCTACATTTAATTGGGATCCAAATTAATCATTTTGATGTCAAACTCATACATATGACTCATATGCAGTAGTCCCTCTCTAATAAGGCCACCCTGTTGGCCAAGAAATTGTGGCCACATTAGCATGATTAGAGAGGTGGCCTTTGGCGAGATAGAGAGAGAGAAGTAAATGCATTTATAGTGGGATCCACAAAATTTCTGGCCACATTATGGAAGGTGGCCTCTCTTGAGAGCGGCCACTAAGAGAGAGACCACTGTATCGAGACATGTAAAAACCCAAATTTTGGCTCATGCCAAAGTTGGTTCTTGATATGCCGTCCAGAATGAGAATATATTGTGAATCTTCCTGGAGTATGTGTTGACCTCTGTTAACCCTGTCGTATAATGTCCAATCCGTAGCGACCCCAACCTCAGCAGCCTCGATGACAGCTCGTCCACCTACTCCCGGGGGAGCCGTAAAGGATCCACGTCATCCAATAACTCCTCACCATTACACACGCCGAACTTGAGTGCCAGTAATCCCGACCTGACCACCTTGGGACAGTATGACGACTCAAAACCCGACTACCCAGAGCACGTACTGAAGGTGTACCGAGCCGACCAGACGTGCAAATACTTTCTGGTGCATAGGGTGAGTATTGAATGGCTGACTGCTTGATTATTAGTGGTTTAGTTGGCTGGTTGCAGGATTGCTTATCGGGATAGCGGGTTAGTTAGCTTACCTGGTAGTAGGCATTGTAGCTTGGCAACATGGCTGGTTACCTGGTTACTAGCTTAGTTAGCTAGTGACATATATGACAGGGTCACCTTTGTTAGTGATAATCTGGTTACGGGTATTGTTACCTAGCAACCGGCTTAGTAACATAGATGGTTACGTGGTTACTAGGTTAGTTAGCTAGTGACTGAGGGTCAGTTAGTGATAGCCTGGTTACAGGCGTGGTTACCTAGTACCAGCTTAGTAACGTTTCTGGTTATCATGGTTACCGGATTAGTTAGCTAGTGACAGGGTCAGCTACCTTGTTAGTGATAACCTGGTTACAGGAATGGTTACCTAGTAACCATGGTAACCAGCTTAGTAACATGGCTGGCTGCCTTGTTACTGGGTAAAATGGCTGATGGAGAACAGTCCATTCTCATCAACCTGCAAATTCACTTATAACCGACCCATGAATGGGACGTGAAATACATGTACAGTGGTCCCTCTATTTTAAGACCACCAATTGGACCAAGAAAATGTGGCCTTATATTGCAGGTGGTGTTAAAATAAAGGTCATTTAACGTAGAAAATTGCCCTTTGGGATCAAATCAAGCGATCTTATAATCAAGGGTGGTGTTAAATTAGAGGGTTGTAAAACAGAGGGATTACTGTATGTGGTACAGGGTTAAATTCGTTAAAGTGTACTAAACTTTGTCTGTTTTGTCACTAATACATTTCAACGCTTTGAAATTATTTCCCCTTGAACACGTTGAAGATATGTATATACCGGTATTTAAAACAAAATATCATTTTCTGATTTGGCAGTTTAAAAGGTGATCAGCGGGACCATTTAGGACACTTTGTTTGGAAAGCATGGCTATGGAAAATAAGCTGCCTTTGCCATAATAGTCTGGGCCGAATGATGGTACTATTACCAAGTCAGCGGATGTCTATGAATTATTCTCCGTCGTATGAACATCAATTTGATCAGGTTCCTACCTAGTGCTTGCCTGTTTGTAATATATTCTCTCCTCGCTCTGATGATGTCACTAAGCTCATAACGTACATTATGAATATGGATGTGTTTTTTTTTCCAACAGGAGACCACGGCCCGAGAGGTGGTGATGCTGGCGCTGAAGGAGTTTGCCATTCCGGAATCTAGCAGGTAGGATGCACAGTCATTTATAATTGACAGGCACTCAGGGGGGGGGGGGCAGTTTCTTGGAAAGTCTGAAGTCCAAACATGATCCTACAAATGAAAAAGACAAAGGTCACATGTAGGAAACCAATATGATTTCTGATATTAAAGGATTTTTTTGAAGACTTGAGAAAATGAACCCTGTTGCTCTGAATTAGCATACTGATTTAAGAATTTGAGAATCAGGGCCCCGGGTGCTGTCTCGGTCCATGTGCCCTTGGGGGAGGGGAGGGAGGGGGTGTGGGGGGGGGACCTGGACTGCAGGACACTATGAGGCTGGCATATGTCTGGCATGATCTGGCTGATGTATGAGTGTCGAGTGCAGTAGTCCCCCTCTAATAAGGCCACACTATTTGTGAAGAAATTGTGACCACATTAGAGAGGTGGCCTTTGGCAAGAGGGATAAGTAAGTGCTTCCATAACATGTAGTTAGCAGTGGTTACACATTTTGGTCACATTAGGGAGGGTGGCCTCTATTGAGAGTGGCCTAAAGAGGGGTACCACTGTAATGGTTAAAACTGCCTCTGCACAGGTAGCCGTATCTGACACAATGCAGTGTTCCGTCTCTTAGAGGCCGCTTTCAAGAGATGCCACATCCACACTAATGTGGCCAGAAATTTTTGTCGCTCCCACTATGAATACATTTACTTCTCCCTCTCATCAAAGGCCGCCTCTCTAATGTGGCCAAAATTTATTGGCAAACAGGGCGGCCTTATTGGAGAGGGACTACTATACCCATGATAACCCTGGCTAACAGCTCCGTACCCTCCCTAAATCATGTTTATAACCATAACCTGAAACATCCATACCCTACTCTGTTATCAGGGTCATGGCCCATGTTTTCACAATATTACTAATTCACGCAAATCATTCAGACAATTTCATGTAACTAATTTCTATTTTCCATGATCTTTGTTTCTTTTTAAACCAGCAAATAAATAAATACTTTACATAAATGTTAACAGGAATGATTCTTATCCGTAAGAAGACGCCCGTTATCCCAAGCAAACACCTGCAGATAAAATTAACATGGATTTTTGATATGCAGTGGTCCCTCTCTTAGTGGCCACTCTCAACAGAGGCCACACTCCATAATAAGGCCATGAATCTTTGCCGCTACTACCATCAATGTATTTACTTCTCTCTCTCACCAGAGGTCGCCTCTGTAATGTATCCACAATTTATTTGGCAAATCGGGTGGCCTTATTAGAGAGGGACTACTGTAGTTCTTTCCTTTCCTTTAATGTTAATTCCGGAGGTAATGGGGCAGTGTTTTCCCCTTAAACCCGGCTCTTTGCTTTCCATAATTGCGGGAAACGCAAAGCGTAGGTGTATGCGTACTTAGCCTGTTTGTGTGTTTGTGTGTGTGTATTTATTGGCGCCCCCAGGCATTGTATTTCTGATGCGCATTCAGGGAGATAATTAAGTTGGGGCACAAGGCAATGATGTGAAAACAAGTGTCATAACGCCGAGATGAAGTTCCAGGGGTGTCGTGGGAGACGCCGGCATTGTTGCCACGACAACGGAGGCTTTGTACCGTCACTTTGCCTTATTGGCTTTTCCTCCCTCGCCGTTTACCCCGAGGTTCCTTTGTGTGGCCCTGTGGACGAGGGCGGGGTTTTGTCCGTATAATCGTGATAGAGTAACAACTAGACAGATGAGACTTCCACCTACATTAGTTCATCGCACTTGTCATTGCAACAAATAAGGATACGCAACTGGGATCGGTTGTTGATGTGACAAGGAATTTATTTATGACAGACCCTCTGGCATTTCTGAGTAATGTGCTCATTGCAAATTACATACATGTAAACATAAACATGGGGGCTGTTGGCTATAAATTACAAACAGGTATTAGAATTATGGCACGAGATTATATACAGAAATGGTACATGTATTGGCGTCAGAGCCATGGGTCTCAATCAAGGTCAAATCCAGTCTAGGGCTGTTTGACCCTTGACCTCACTGCCTGTCCCAATTCCAGTTCATGTTCGGGCTTATAACTCTAAAAAAAAAAAATAAATAAATACTCCATGTGTAAGGTAACCTCACCTGATATATTGATTTTATTTTTGAGTTGATAGACAGGTATGAAAGTAAAAATACTACAGCTGCCAAATCTGTGTACTGTGATAGATAGATAGATAGTTTATTTTGGAACAAACGTGTAACATTTCACAATGCAATACAATTAAATTAATGTCTGTTCCTGGTTAACAATAAGCCATTTAAGGCTGTAACA
>JAAUYG010112601.1_pt1 | contig 16730 bp, 9 predicted proteins | sample 7278091 | NCBI WGS metagenome assembly JAAUYG01 (sample SAMN14350201, study PRJNA611818) | marine sediment metagenome | isolation source: surface marine sediment (0.6m) | place: French Polynesia: Moorea | collected 2018-08 | reverse complement strand
GAATTTCGATGGATGGATGGATGAATCAGGCTTATAGTCGGCTTTCAACCACTCATGGTCTGGAAGAATTTCGAAGACTTTCGTTTTCAAATAAAGTCCACAGTTGGAGGCTACAAAACAAATTCACACTATATGTTTACACAAAGATTTCCTGGATAACAAACCCTTCCAGGACCAGTAACATTTTTAAATTCTTTTAAAATCCTACTTTAGATAATCCTCCCTACTGTTGGCATGACATCGAACACCTTGCATAATGAATTGGCAGCAAACACCCCCGAGGATATCCATCTCTGAGATTCTGCATATTCAGTTTCTTTTGGCACAAACCATCAAATTTCAATTAGAATTGTAACTGTATGCAAGAAGGATTAAGATGAAAAAAGTTTCTGCAAAACAATTACCACATTATCATCATTTTGGCCCACCAATATGCCAAAGCTCCGAAATGTGTCTCAATACAGTTGATGCATTTTAGGAAGCTGGATCAATCTCGCACAGTCAATATGTAGCTTTTGGTGATGCAAGTTCTGAACTATACTAGCAGACATAAACAATATTGTACAGCTAAGAATAAATAAATTACAACACTAAGCCAGCAAAGAACTACAAAGCGGCAGCAGCTATAAAATCAAAATCTGGGATGAAAATCCAGCAAAAGAGATATTAAAAGAACACAAGGCATAAATGCTACTTACACACAAGAAACACAGGGTAAACAGATTGTTACATATTACAGGGTGAATATAACATTCGTACACAGGTTATTAAATGCTATTTTGTTCAATGTAATCATTATCATTGTACATCTTGAATAGTGTTCTAAACCAGAAAAAAATTGTTTTTAGTTCTGCTTGACTGTGTCATTACTGTCATGGCTCGGGCAGTTGTCGTCCATCTGTCAGTCCGTAGAGTTGTGTTTCTGGGAAACCACTGCATGGATCCAGGTGAAATTTTATGGGATGCTGCTCTCCAGATCATTTTCTATTTTTTTCAGAATTTTCAATTTTTTAGATTTTTTACAATTTTTTTTTCATTTTCACGAATATGGAACCCTATGGGAGCAAAAAGTTTCAAAACACTACTCCTCCAGTTTTTATCTGATGTGAGCCAAAGTTTTTGATAAATAAGGTAGCTATACTATAAAGGTTTTCGCGATCAGTCAAAAATAAAAAATTTCGTGGCACTTTAAAATTTTTTTGTAACACAGGACCATATAGAGCTGGAAAGTTCAGAATGCTACTCCTATAGTTTTCTTCCAACCTCAGCCAAACTTCACGAGGACATTGCTTATCATGAAGGAATTCAGAGTACAGGCTATATATGTATTACTTTTCTTGGCAATTTGCTAAGTTTAAAAAAAAATTGTGGCACTTTTGTAATTTTAACATGTCAAGAGGAAAATCCTAAAATGTACAATATCTTGAAAATGGCTGATTGTAGAGCAGAACGAGTGAAATTTGGGACCCATGGTCCTAGGAAATGAATATGTAGGGTACTTTTCATGTCTGATCCTTTGAGTTCAGTCTGGGATCCCCATGTTAAGATTTTCAAAAGGCTACTTCCACAGTTTTTTTATGGAAAGTATGGTAATCGGGAGTAAATACAGGTTATTAATTTTGGGGTGATCTGCCAACTTTAAACAACCTACAGCACCTTGAAGATAAGTCACCTCAGCTATATTTCCATTAGCCATAAATCTATCTTGGTTTCATATGGCAATAGGTCAAGCAGAGCATCAAGGCCCCTGGGCCTCTTGTTCCAAATTTGATTGGAGCTCGCAGTGAAACAGGAATTATGATAAACTTGCTCACAACGTAACCACAGAAAATTCACAGAATTCTGAAAGCAACGTGAATATACATTTATAAGTTGGTTTTATAAAGAACATTCAGCAGTTGCATTTATTAACCGTGGTTTTGAGTGTTAGAAACTGCTCTTCAAGTTCGGCTCAAAGGTTACGAGAAAGAAATCCCAAAGTAACCAGTAGGGATGAAATTTTTTTTCTTAAGGTAAACGTTCATGCTGATCAGATGAGAGAGCTTTAATATATTCTCCGATAAGTCCAATGTCAGATTGAACAGTGTTCCCAACATTCAGCCAAAATACATGTACACAAAATACTGACACCAGGAGAGCAATGCAAGGGAACATTTCACACGGTATCGTATTGTCACAATACATCTTGAAGTTTTCTCCACAGTTGGTGGAACAGGAACACTTAGAAGACTGAACTTCTCAAGTCTTTTGTTCCACCTGCATCTCTAGATCATCTTACTATAACAGAGGTTTGAAGAGCCTTCAAAGTTAATAAAAGCAGTGTTAGAAGACCGAGAGCCGTTGGACAGATAAAAAAATCTCGCACACCTCTAAGCAGAACAAGAACCGCAAAAAATATAAAATAAGAGGTAAAACTAACGACTCAAAGACTCACAAAGAAGCAACAAAGTCTGTGTAACTTAGCAACAAAAATTGCAAAGCAGACTATCAAAGCAATATAAAAAAGCTGAGGTATGTGTAAACTAGGTGGTTGACAGATTCCAAAGGAAAACTATTTTATGTAACAGAGTTTTCTGATTCAAGAGGAATCTGTTCAAAGGTCACAAGATATAAAGACATGTATGACAAGAGGCTTGGTGTGTTGCGGCCACTACAGTGGTGAAACTGTGCAGTTCTACACTGTATATTACTAGGTGATTGTACATCACAAGTACGATCATCTCCCCATGACTAGACCCGATACAGAGAGGTTTATAGCTTCTAAATATAAACAACACTTTCAGATAAACCTTGCTTCTGCTACTACTGCTCAAGTGTTTTCCAGTATGACGGGTACATACCATGCATACTGTTCTATGCCATGTATCCCATGTCCAGATGTTTTATCTTGGTCAGACGTATGAGCAAATGATGTCCGTCACTGTGCCACAACAACGAATCAAATGTTCTTGTGAAACATCTTCATAGAAAAATAAGGCTGGTCTTGTGCAACATATATATATATATATATACACACACATATATATATATAAGAAGAAGACAGTACAAACGTTTAATCACCACATAAATACTGTAAAAGTAGAAATGTTTGTGGTAATCAACGTTCACTCCCAATTTGCAGTACTGGTAGTGAAAATCATATTTCTTTACGTTCATGGGAATTGAAGTTCGCCTTTTTTTGTTTAAACCACAAATTCCTAGAATAAACTTCATGTAAACATTTCTACTTTCACAGTAAACCCTGCATAGGCCTGACATAGCAGAATCCACTTTCACCCTGCCCTACAATACTACACTACAAAAACTCGGCTGACCAAGCCAATAAACTCCATATACATCACATGCAACACATCTGGTCTCCACACAGCCGTTGAAGTATTCAAACTTGGTAGGGTTCACGGCTGGCACAAAATTTCAGCCCACACACTGTGATCATTACTGGATGTAGTACCAGACGCCGGGAGCGCCAATGACTGAAGTGACATAACCGCACAGAAACGGACACCATTGGTGTCAGGTTACTGCCATGACCTGAAGGGGAAGCAGGCGCGATCAACGTCACTCTACGTGGAACGTCATCTATCGGTTTAAACACAGGTCACTGGATGCCTCTATGCAGGTTTACACATCCCCATGGCTCCCAGTTTAAAGCTGTAATTGATGGGATATGTACAGTCCAATCCAGTGGGGGTGACTGGCATAGGTACCATGGTGACAACAGAACGGAGGAAGACAGGCTGTGTTTGTGCTCATCAGCTGAGTTTGAAATCCATCGACAATATACTGAACTCATCGTTGGGGTACGGTGCACCCTTCAGTCCCGGCGGCGACACAAGAGGTTCAAACGGAGCGATCGTATTCTCCACTGCCGTGCTATGACTGCCGTTGGTCAGAGAAGGCAGGCTCTGAGAGGCCACCGGTGACGGCTCGTTCTTCACTGCAGAGAAACTCTCAACTTTGGGGAGATAGTTGGTGCTGTCCTCGAAGGAGTCCGCACTGGGATCGACAGGTGCAGTAGGAACGACCTCCGGAGTGAGTAGGGGTTTCTCATCTTCCTCATTGTCTCGTATTGAACCATCAGAGTTGAGGTACACAAAACGTTTGTGTGGATTTTCCTCCTGGTTTGTGTGACGACTCTGAAATTCCACAGGAATATAGAAAAGATTAGCTCATGAAATTCCACAGGAATATAGAAGAGGTTAGCTCACCAAGTACCATTACCAATTACTAATGGTTTCAGAAATGGGACACAGCACTCACAATTCTGCCCTTCATACAAGTATTAGGTACAGTGTGCCCTGTGATTTAAGACTTCCATTTTAAGAGTTCCCTCTATTTTAAGACCTTGCTATATGGAATGAGTGACACTACTCCTACACTTTCAAAATAAATATCCCTCCTATTTAAGGCCATATTCAATTTACGGTAACTTCTTTCGGCTGAATGGGTGGTCTTAAAATGCCAGTATCACTACACTCCTTCCAAGTTTCTGAATCAGGTTTCAAACTGTAACCAGGAAAGCAGGGTATAAGATTCAAAGGTATTTCTCGTAAACAAGCAGATTGTATGTAAGAAATGTGTGTCCGAAATATGTCGTAAGAATTTTGAGTTCTTATACAGGGCTTTTTCCTCAGAGGAGCTCCAAGCATTTTACATATTCTTACCCACAGCAAACCTGTTCAATCCATCACCCTATCAAACTCCTCAATAGCTACCAGCTACAATGTGCTACAGGTAAACGCTGAATGTACAGTTGCCTTTTCCGTCACCTGAAGACTCCTTTATTATGGCAGAACCCGGCAACATTTAGAGTATGATTCTTGCTCAGGGACTCCAGGTACTGAACACCAAGGGTATGATGATGCTAATCCACAATACAAGGGAAAGGTGGTGCATTCGAGTCCAATGCCTTAACCACTTGACCAACAGACTTCCCTCACACATCATGGTTCTAAATACCTGAATGTCCCAGGGAACTTCTAGGCCACTATGCTGTATGATATCAGTCAGACGGGAAATCATGTTCTCCTGAAAGGGACCAAACAATTACCATATCACAGCTAAATAATAGAACATGAAAGTGTATTTAATACCATTTCAAGAAAATGTTGTGTATCTATATATACTGTCATACACCATGATAATTAGGATCCTATTCTGGGAAAATGTGCAGCTCCTATAAATAACCCTCATCATACTATATATGTAATTATATTGATCAAAAGTATGAGGGCTATAAAATGGTAATCTTCAGGTGGAATTTATTTGCGTAAGTTTGGGGACAGCAACGGAATCAATTAATTAATGTTAGTTCGAGCCAAGATACAGTTACAAGAACTTTCAAAACTGGCAACTTGAGAGTCCAAGGAAACTTTAATCATGGATACTATTATTTCTGATAAGTAATTCCAACCATCTAGTAATTTTGTCAGTGGAATCAGTGATTCACAACATGGCAAATGATGATTACAATGTCATATCAGTTAATACCTGCTCCTCGGCTTTCTGCGTCAGTCGTTCAATTTCTTCCTTCAGTGCCTTCACCTCCTGCAATGTATGATAACCCAGGATTGCTATAGTTTGGTACACATTTATAGTCTCTTATCATGCTTATAGCATCTATAGAAAACAGTAAATTGCATTACATGCAGCAGTAACTGCTGTCATAGGAACTACATATAGTGTCATAGCAACTATTGCCTACCAACTAAACTGATCACATAACCAATATGATTGCAACACAGTGCCTGGAGTAACATAGCTACCTACAAAATATATGCAGCAAGTAATACAAAAATATTCGGTTAGGCACCAAGAAATGGAAAATACTAAGCATTTTAATCTTGTACTTTGCATCGTTAAAGTGCATTTGAACCATTTAAACGAAATCTTAAAGTGACTCATATTAAGTATGAAAGAGAAGTTATCATTGGCCCCAAGACCAGTGAACATAAGTTTATTCCTGGACTTAAGATCTTCTAGAAACTGCCCCCAACATGTAACATGTAACTGTGCCATGTGTACTTACCGGAGGTATGGCTTTCGGTCGTCCTCTTGCTCGCCTCTCATTCTGAGCGACAAACACCAATAAAAGCAGTGGCCAATCACATATATTGTTGTTCAGTTTCTTCACTAGACTACCTGACTATTCCTACTTTATCCATCTTTATTCAGTGTATTGACACAGTACCACTTTCCCTCAAACCTTTATTCCATTATTAAAGACTATATTTGCTTCATTGAATGCTGTTTTACACTTCTAATCCAGTCAAGCACATGTCCAGCGCCCTCTCTTTAAGTGCGCAAAAACATAGTTTGCCATTGCACTATACAAATCAATAATTTATCATTATCATGATTCGGAATAGGTGTTCTCTGTAAAAGTAAAAAGAACCTGTGTTGGAATCCCCCGTCCCACCCCACTCCATTATTGATAATGTGGATAAAATTCACTGTATATCCCACCCCAGATTCAGCTGAATATCCCCACAATCCGCCACTGTTTAGTGTTTACACACACTTACCGGGTCTTTGGGGGGTTTAGTCCTGGGTCGTCCCCGGGGTTTGGGTGTCCCGCCACTCTCCGAGGCCCTAGGTCTGCCAGTACGCTTCGGCAGGCTGCCCAGCGGATCCTTGATACGCTGAAATGGGGGTTAGCTACATTAAACGTTTGTAAAATTCACCCAATGACTTACAAGAACAGAGGGAAGGAGAAGGTGTAAACTACCCATGCCATGCCATTAGTGTACAGGCAGCTCCTGTTTGACCATGTAGGGCTGGTGGTCTTGAAAAGACTTAAGTCTAAGTTTTGACTGAAATCAGCAATCTGAAGACAAGTATGTTTGAGATTTCCAGCCCAGGTTCCCCTCATACTGTTACACCAGTCTGTGGCTACCCACTTTGTATACATCGTGGGTTAACTTTTGGGTTGCTGAATATCCTTATTGCTTTCCTTCCTCAGATATTTAACTGGTACAGTATGTTATCGGACCAACTTTAAAGTATGTCCAGTGAAATTCCAGAATTAAGACCACCTATGGGTGGGGTCAAACTGGTCTCAATTCTGAGGCAATACAGCACTGGTGTGTCATGATTGGTTCAATTATGGTTATCCAAGAACTGGTCTTGACTGAGGTGGTCTTATTTCTGGAATGGTCTTTCAGGCAGGGTTTCACTGAATAGAGACAGCAGCAGTTAGTCTAGCCTCTCTTTGTAACATCACATAAGTGTAACGTAATGAAGATTAACTGAAGGACAATTCAGACTAAAGACCATTTTTAATCAGAACTTAAACCACACTGTGTTATAGGACATGGAAGTCAGACCTGTCTATGCAACTGCAAGGAGTGATCTTTGAAATTCTGTAACCTCCCTGTGTTCTCTTCTACACCATCACATTATAACAGTCGTTTGCCATTTAAGACTTCCCTCTATTTTAAGAATCACCGACTTTAAGGCCAGCCATCAATGATGCCTTCCTTATATTTCCAGATTGTGATATAAATATTCCCTCACTGCAAGCCCATGTTCAATTTAAGATCACAATTGTCTGGTAGACTGGGTGGTCTTAAAGTGCAGCGACGCCTGTATGGTGTATACCCAATTATCACCCTCTCCCCTCCCTTATGAAGTTTGAAAAAGTCGAAATATGCCTACCATAACAAATGCAGAACTCTTTGCTGGACTCTGTGTTGGAGTGCCGTTGTTATCCAATCGGTCGACCCCCAGTGCAGTGAGACTGGTGTCCCCAGCTACCGTAGGAACGGCGACCGCAGTAGGTGGAGGAGCACCCGTGGAGTTCAGATGCTTTGTGCGTGGTCTGCCTCGAGGCCTCCCCGTGGGGATGTAATACTGAAAAACAGAAAACAGAACTTTGATATACATGTGAAATCTGAATACACAGAGCACATTACGGACCAATGGAATGTGATCCTTGTACATCTGCATGATCTGTACATAGATTGTCATTATAAAAGCTTAAGCAAGGAAGAAAGTATACAACCAGGAATCTTCCAAATCTGGTCTACATAGCAGGTGGTCTTTGCATACAAGTGGAACTAATCAGTGTGTACAGTATTTTTGCTGGTCTGTTTTAAGACCACCCATGAAGCCATGAAAATGTGTTCCATGTGGTCTTACATTTGCAGGTGGTCTTAAAATAAAGATCATGTACAGTACATGATCTGATAAACCCAGCTTAGCATGCCACCGCTGTAAGTCAATATGCCACTTTACTCACATACCATGAGAGGATAATCTCACCCACTCACCGACTTCCTCAATTTGCCATCCCGCCCCACCGTTATCCTTGGAGGATGTGCATTCTTCCTTGGACGTCCCATAGGTTTCCCCGTCGACCGGCTTCTCTGCAGGGAACAGAATGTCAAGGTTAATGGCATTTTTAACATACTAAATTGTGCATACACTTCCGCATCCCAAAAACTTTCCGCTGTATTCATATCCTACATGACTGTATACTGGATAGCTTGCTTAATTTTACTGGTCGGAAAATTTAATAGTAAATATACACCTAGTATTAAATTCAGGCATTTTAATGAGATGACAAATTCCTGGCCATATGCGGGCCAGAAGGGGGGAGGAGTACTTATCTCAAAATGGCGGCTCCCAGTATTTACCATGTCTGGATATGAAAGGGGTGTCTTCAAACCTTCCAAGGATAAACATGATAAGTGCTGGCTTCCATATAGTGTCACCAAGTAAAGTTATTTTATGCTGATCAAAAGGGTTAGGTATTGTTACAAGGCATCTCTGATGCTTTGACACTCGATTTGCAGACGCGACCAGGCCCACTGACAGTTTGTTTTTACACTTCTGCACACATGACGATGACGGATGGGGCTGGCTGGACTGCAAAATGCCGAATGGCTTCGGGGACTGCAGTATCGAGGCTATATTGGCAATTTTGCTACTGCTGACTGAATAGCAAGGTGACTGCATTGGCAAATTATCATGCCTATGTTATAATGGGGTTGTCTTTGGGACTTCCTGGGTGGGACCACATTGGTGAGGTGCCCGGATTTCTGAGGTGACCACCAGGCGAGGTTGTACGCTACATATGGAAGGATTATATTGTGATTTACTGAACATGCTGAAATAATTTGACTGATAAGCAGTCAATCCATCAAAAGTATGAACATATTCTAACTTTAATAATATAATTTTTTACCCAATTTTACCATGTGACGTGAGGGCAATATTTGGGCATACGATTAATCGAATCGTATAGCCCTAAGCGAATAATCGTTTAGTATTTTTGTAATCGTTACAGCCCTACCACATTGTACCATGCACACTAAGTGATGCAGCAGATGCTTGAAAAAAAAACATTTGGGGAACTGTATCCATTTTTTGACAGCCTCAGTTGTGTAGAATGACAATTTTTCTATTATGAATCCTGAGTGCAGTACCGGTAATATCTACACATATCTTGTTTAACTTACTGGCTTCCTGGGTTTCTTCTCAGGTGGTGGTGCAGATGTCTTTGAGTCCTTATCAAGAGAGGAGTCGCTGTCCATGTACAACTCCCTGTCAAACCTCGCCACTCCTGTTACTGTGGCATTCAACACCTACAGGAAACAAGACATACTGGTTACGTAATGGTATAAAGACATTTGCTATCAAGCATTTCAGTTCACATATCACCTATGAACTATGGCACTACAAAATCTCTTTAAGCTGGTAATAGTGAAATAATAAGTACAAGTACGGCAGTATATAGACACATAGTAAAAAAACAACAGAGAATAATTATGTGATTTCTTTTATTCACATATACCGAAGGCAAACAGTAAACCGTTAACAGACCAACGGTAAACCCAATACATGTAAATGCAGTAAACTATAGTCAAAGAGCACTTTGGCACATTATGGATATACCTCCAGGCAAAATACAAGAAATACTGTGGCAGGCCCTCTCCTACTAGAAACACTAGAACAAATCGAAAATCTTCATCATGCACATGTGGCCAAACTTTTTGGTAGCAAATATATATACCAGTAATTACTTTCTCATTCCAGGATCATGGACCAGGACCGGCCCCCTTTACATATGTTACAGGCTTACAGCAGTAATACAGCCGAAAGCAAAGTGTTGTGCTGCAAGGGTTATTTCTTCCTGCTAAGATACCAATGAGCTTTATATTTACCGGTATATGTATTACTGTATAGAGCAATGCTATTGATACTTTTTGGTGCATCGTGTGCAGTATGTGCATGAGCTACCCCGGTACTTAGCACGGACAACGTAATGCCCCGACCCAGACGGGCAGCTTCCACCAACAGACTCTAACTGGTCTAGTCAGTAAGTAATAGACCTCAAGTGTTATGCTGCATATGGTTGTTATTCTCTAATGGAAAAAGTGAAAGTTCATACTTCATAGGTGTGAATCCCCTGAAGTTATTGTAACAACTTAACATGAAGGACAAACCGCTGCAAAGATTGGAATCTACTATAATTTGGCCTAAAGCATGTAAAGCGGAAATGCATGTAAGTTAAAGATGGTGTATTCGCATCAACTCCTCACGTGCCAGCTGATCCTATGCTCCCAAATTTTAACCACATACAGATCTGCTGTTCGGAAGGGACCTGAGGGCATTCGTTTGAATTTACTTCACTATTTCTGCGCAAAAACAACAAAAGTTTAGTAACTAGCCTCGCTTCGCTGCGCAGGCCATTTTGCCAGCGCCCGCACTCACTGTTACCAGGCAACATCGCTTGCCACGAGTGGCTGCGATCGATCAATTCTCTCTCCTCACTAGCTGGGGAATGAGAATAGCGGACTGTAAATAGCTACGCATGGTGAATGACGATGCACTAACTGCCTGCCGAAGATAGCACTGTGATCTGATGTTACAGAAACCCTGTACACAGTCCAATTTCAAGCAACGTGTTTAACCGCCATATATGCAGCTTTGTAAATTTCATCCAAACTGCTGTAGAGATCAACACCAACACTGAATACAGATGTCTTAGCAGGTAAGTGCCACCCACAATACTGCCTTTTTTCCGCGTTCGGTGCACACCCTTGAGCTGGCCGTGCACATAACGTCCGCCAAGTGATCGGTACACATGGTACATGTATACAATTCATAACTGTGTCAGATACTCTGTCCAGAACTGGGATTTACCTTCCAAAGGACTTCTTTTCACACGGTCAACTTTATGTCACCATTAGCAGGGTTGAAGATAAAAAAAATCTGAAGATTCTAACTAACAATCACCAGGCCAAACGGAACACATTTACTGATAATGTTGTCTTCCGAGAAATTCTTATCTTAATCATGAATCTTGATTATGATCATGATGATCGTCAGTCCCAACACACTGCAGTGATTGGGCTACTGCATCATCAATGGTCTGTGTTGGTGTGTAATGCTACAAATAACAATGATCTACATTTGCCACCGCTGCAAGCACATGTACTTGCTCGCCAGTCCATGCATAGCATGGGTACTTTGTTAGTATGCACTAAACATGCTAAAAGCACAGACCCCTGTCACAGAGAAGGAACTCACGGTATCTTCCTGTTTCTTGTTGTTCCAACTCTCCTGATCTTCATCACTATACTGGTCCGCATCCTCGCATTCCATGTACATCAGTGGCTGTACGTCGTCCTCTGCAGAGTGCAACAGCTGCTCATACAAGAGACACAAACGAACAACATCAGACAAGCCCAGCAAATAACAGTATGCACATGGCGTGCATAAAATAATGATATATCGATATCGGTGCCGTTTATCCCATGTAGGTATCCTGGCACACAAGTATATTTTCTATGTGCAATTTTACTCTACATGATTTTCAAGCACATGTAGCAAATTCTCCTACCAACTTCCAATATAGATTACACTCAAGTTTTGACTCAATCCAAACACCAAAGGCATGTACCGAATTATTCTACCTGCAAACAACTTTAACCCCAATATATGTCACGAAGTTGCAGGATATGACCAACCCTTTCCGGTGCAGGATTTTTTCGCTTCCGTTCTTTTCGTCCGTTCGTACTAGCATCTCCGCTGTCAGAAGATACATTCTCCACCAGGTGGTCTTGTCGCATACGGTCAACCTCAACCTGAGCCATACTGCATCAGATCAGACTTTCAGATCCTCCACTGGAGCCTAGCCTGAAACAAACACAACCATTAATGGCTGGTTAGACTGGGCGAGCTGATGATTCTTTCTATACAGCTGTACAGTGGTCCCTCTATTTTAAGACCATGAAAATATGGTCTAACTCTTATACTGTAGGTGGCCTTAAAATAAAGGTTCAATAGTACACATGGTACACAGAATTGCACTTTGGGACCAACATAAATGGTCTTCTAATCAAGGTGGTCTTAAAATAAAGGGTTGTGAAATAGAGGGAAGACAGTAGTATACCCAAGTTGATTAGTTGAAACATCACTTGTCTCATGTAAAATCACACAATTGTATTCAATTATATCTTTAAAGAGCCAGTTCTGATCGATGCCTATCAGTCATCACCTCATCACATACTTTGGTACCACCAAGTTATTCTCCAGTCAAATGCCATCAAAAAGCATTCCACTGTACTATGTGTACAATGCTACATCATCCCAGGTAAAAGTGTTCTATATCACAAATTGTACCAGTTGGTATATTGTTGTATTTTCAGGTTATAGGTCAGGGCCAGCTGTGAAATATGATATGCAGTTACACCTACTCTAAAGCCCACCTGCATGCTGTCTATAAAAAGACCACCTGCCTATAAAGACCACGTTTTTACAGGTCCCCGGGGGGGGGTCTACTTTCCTGATTCCAGGTTTTTTAAACCTGTATACTAGTAATACAGGTAAAAAACATAGAAAGTAGACCCCCCAGTATATAAACACCATCTGTATATAAGGACCACATTTTGTGCTTTATATACAAGTTTCACTGTACATTCATCATGTTTATACTGGACTCTAGCACCATAGAATACTTAATTAAACAATGCTAAACGCAGTCCCAGTTTTGCTGCTCTGAGGTTCTTACTTTTACAAATTTGTGCATGTTGTGTGCATACATGTGTATCTTACTAACTGTAAATAAAATATCTCAAAATCTTTTTACCTGATGAACTTCACTTCTGGGAGGAGCCTTCCCTCTTATCCAGGGAAAAAGTGATACAATTTTGAGAAAAAATTACCCTGGGGTAAGGGTGGGTGGGGCTGGTCCGAAATTGTCACCAAATGATAAGAGATTGGAGAAAGTTTTGCAATTTTTTCTAACAGTTCAGTGGTGAGAGATAGACCTCATGGGCATATGGTTACTATTAGACACGAACAGGCAGTCATATATAGGGAGTCTAGCTGCACCATTACGATCGGACCTCACCTTGAAAGGCCAAAATCAAGGTCGCTGACACTTCAATGCTTGTTTCGTAACACAGTTGGGCCATACTAGTATGCTACTGTTAAACATTCAGGATAGGAAGTCATAAATGGGAGGGGGGGTTGGGTCAGATTGTCAGAATGTGTCATTTGATTTGACATGGACAGTCCTCAGGCGTCCTTAAAGGTCAACTTCATTTATTTTTAAAAAGCCTACTACCGGTACATGTACTATATATCACAGAAAGGAATAAAGTTAGGTATAGATTTACATGATTACTACTGATTGCAAATAGGAAGTCATATACATGCATAGGGAATCCAACCACTGTTAGATCTCATGTGACTATTTCATTAAATGTTAAAAGCTAGGTTAAAAACACAGTCTAGCCGACAGCCCCACAAACCTCCCTGGATCACCCTGGTATAAACCTATATGTGGTTCCCTCAAAATGAGGGATTCTGCTCGGGCTGTCCCCTAGACTGAACAAGCTTATCATACTTATAGCTATATATAGACGTATTGATGTTATGGTTATCCGATTCTTCACCCCGGGTTCTTCACACCATGGTAAATTTCAATGTAATCCTACTATTTTGTTGGCAGGTGGGGTTTTCCGCTGCCCCAGCATTCTTTCTGGCATTTACAATTCATTGTACGTATATGACGAGGTTGCGGATTGGCAATAAATCATAAATGTATAGAATACCCCTTGAAGCTTCCAGTAATTTCAAGGACATATTTGTCTGTCAATGTTGAAATAATTTGTATTACTCAGAATTTACCTCTGTGCGAGTGTGCCATCCAATCAAATGTGTGAGCGAGTCATGGTGAGCGATTTCACTGTATACTAGTACTGAACATGCTGAATACGGCCTGCTACTGAATTTGCCTTAGTTCATTGTCATTACCAAGTTTGCTAAGTAATTTTCTAAAGTAGATCTACTACTTAAACTATCAAAAGAAAACATCATTATACATGACTTCCTCCAGTGACTTGTAGTTGGCTGGCAATGCCATGGGTGCGCAGTCTTTCCTTGTTTCTAACCATGATGATGAATGTCACACTACTTAAGCAAATGAGGTGGACTGGTGGCAAAATCCTTCTGCATACACTTGCTGATGACTGATCTGCTGATATCTAGCGTAACCCACTGGACTGGAAAACACTGTCTCTATACCAGTTTGTGTATACTGCTATACTCCTAGAGAATATAGCCTGGCTGGGACTTACCAACTTCCATTTGACCCAAACACAATGAACAGTATAGCAGCCCAGACACTCTGTCACACATTGACACTGATTGAGAGGGTGTCCATCTGTAAACTGGAATTGTAGCCTGTAGTCAAGGTAGTCAGGCATGCAAGTGTAGTGAAAAGAGCTGGCTACTGACTGTACTGTAGTGTGTTGTAGTACAGTACGCTCAATGCAAACGGGCCACCCGAACTCATGAACTTACTGAACTAGAACACTGTAGACTAGAATGACCTACCAAGCACATGAATTGGGCATATAGGCCTACCCTACTCCTTGGGAAAACCATGCACCCTCTCACTACAAAGCGGGTCACCGAAATGTCTGCCCACACAGTAGCGTCAACAACTAAGTTCATCTGGTCCAGTGTTCGCGAACTTCCTTCCCCTGCAAACTGGCAAAGGCTGCAGTATTCTCCTTCCCACCTTCTTGCATTCATGCATTGCTGCAATATTTACCAAAATACAACCTCAAAGTTTAGAAGTAAATCCGCCGGAGACAGCATTGGAAATTATACAGTAAAAATCTGTGATTTATGTACATTAGGCTTCTGATATATTCCAAATTTATGAGATTAAAATACCTTCAAAATTTCCGATTTTTAACACAATATAATCCTATAAATTTATGCAAATAGGCTGGCAAACGCCATGGTGTTTTCTTTTGTCACGCACAGATGGCAGCACACCCACAAAGCTTATCCAATGAAATTTTTGGATTTCACTTCTGGGCAGAACAGGATTTTATCCAGGACTGTTAAAAATAAACTAATCATTCATCTTGAATGATTAGTTTATTTGGAGTCCCTGTATTTATTTATAGTCCCTGTACTCGACCAGACCGGAAGAGGTACAGAGTTACAGGCCGGTATGAATTTCTCGGTAGTAGGTTAGGTTATAACATGTTCAAAAATATAGTTCTATTTTTGATTCTTCAGGCCAAATGCACACAGCTAGACCCCAGAGCTAGACTTTGGGAAGCAGGTAGAGCTTCGATACGAAGTCACGCCAGGGCCTCACGCTGGAGGTTGGGGGGGGGGGAGGGGGGGTTACACATATTGATAGTCATGCATCTCTAAAATACATAAAATACACTCCTATAGCTGGCCATACGAGAAATGGCCACTGCTCCTGAGTTCTGGATTGCCTACTACGTGTATAGTATTTCTTTGCTTTTAAGGCCCGGGATTAAGGTTATAACTTACGAAGGGCACAGCTACTTAACAAAGCAGACAATAACCGTTCAGCAATGCAAGACATGCAGGCAACACCTTAAACTGCTTTGATGATTAGTGCACTGCCTATGGTGTAATAACGCACTAGCTGCTGCATGGTCGCCCATGCACACGCCTTTGCTTACGTTAGTTAAGCACATTCTGTGTTGTTAACCCTAGTGTGACGAACTGACTGTGGCGAAATGACTGTATACGTAGCTGTCCTTACATACCAGCAGATGATTATGCACATGAAAAATGCTTTAACACCAGCAAGCACAACCAGCAAGCACAATGCAAATACTTTAACCAATTATTAATGCAAGTTCAGAATGTTCCTACACTACTTACTGATTGAGATGAGCAGATATAAGCAGCCCCAAATACCCACAGAGGTTCGGTTCTGTCAGTTTTGTAAAGCCATATAAGCAATGAGTTTCATGCATTATATATTGGAATGCTAGAATAACGACCTCAAAGATTTAAGACATGATTCCTTCAGGGCATGACCAAAACCAGTAACCAGCTAAATTGTTAGATAAACTAGACAGTCGGTTTCCTACAACGCGAGAAGGCATCCCATTTTTGAGCATCAGAGCACACCTATTTTTGTGTAAAGTTGAGCGAAAAGGCACATTACACCTTAAAACTACCCCATCATGTATGATAACCCAGGGAAGTCCTTTTCAAACTGGACTTCTCATATATGTCTTCCTATTGATTGGTTAATAGTAACATAGGGCTAACTTGGCTCCTTTATGTGATATAAGACTTTAAAATCTGAATCACCTTGACTTTGACCTTTCAAGGTCAAATCTCATGGTGTCATTGGACTCGCCATATATGGGTTCCTTTTAATGATTAAAAGTAACATAGGGGCTAACTTGGCTCCATTAGGAAGGCTT
>JAAUYG010067572.1_pt1 | contig 16735 bp, 14 predicted proteins | sample 7278091 | NCBI WGS metagenome assembly JAAUYG01 (sample SAMN14350201, study PRJNA611818) | marine sediment metagenome | isolation source: surface marine sediment (0.6m) | place: French Polynesia: Moorea | collected 2018-08 | reverse complement strand
TTAGGAAAAGCTTCTTACAGGTAAGTCTTTAGAACAAGTTTAACTTTTATTCGAATACGGTAGATTTCCACTGAGTTATGGCCATTTTTGGAGTAAAAATAACTCAATAATGCATTTCTGGAGTGCTATAATGGGCATTTTTGGCCAACCGGGATGCCCCATCGCGTTGCACAGCAACCGACTGTCTAGTTATACAGTCTGTTTGTGGTGTGGCATCACTAAATAGACAAGTGTAAAACATTCTTCTGAAATGTAGGTTTTAAAAGTCTTTATAAGAATGGTGTTTTTGATAAGAAATGCATTTATAATTAACTTACATCTTGTAATTTTACGATTCTTTTGCTTTGGAAAGGCCCAGTTCTGTCTTTCATCATAGGTTTGATGCCTGCAAGTTTTGTCTCTCTGACTGCATCGTTTTATTCCACTTTAATTGCATCACGCTTTACCTGCATATAATACAGGCATATTTCTTTTCATCGCAGCAACAACAGCATCTACGTGTAGTTTTCTTTTTCACAAACTAGTTTTTAAGAAACCAAAACACAAGTTCAGTTATATGTATGCACTGTAGCATAATCTGCAAGTAAGATCTAATATTTGGTATGTAAAATAATGTCACACAATGGTAATAAAATATCATGTTTTAGGTTTCAGTATCCAGGTGCTACAGCATGTGTCTTTTAGAATGATAGAGAAGTGACTAAAATAAACAACATCATAGGTTTTATCACTCTTTTAAGATCACCAATTTTAAGACTTAAATTCACCGGATTTAAGAAGTTCGCCAAATTTAAAGATTTTGAAAGCAACACCTCTGAAATGTTCTGAATCTGAAATAAAATAATAAAAATTCAAAAACTGGAAAAAAATTAAATGAACTAGATTTTGCACAGTGTGTGCACGTTGATTTAGTCATTTTTGTGCCTTTGTTGAAGCCTCAAGCAGTTGGGACCAAGTATTTGCAGATTTTAACTGCATTATTTGTGGTGCTGCTTATCTGTGTTAAAATAGAGCTACACTGTGAAGTTTTCATCCATAAAAGCAATTTTTTAATTCGTATATATCTGTTATACATTAAAGCCCCATCATGGCCCCTGCATGTGTAGGTGAATAGAACTTGAGGAATGCTAAGAATTTAAAGACAGAGAAATCTCTGACAAGTAAAAGTAATGTATATAATTTCCCTCAATATTCAGTCGGCAAAACTTGGTAAGATTTTATAAAAAAAATAGTGCTGTCTTTTATCTAATAAATTTGTGTTTTTCTTGGAAGGTGAATAGAAATACACAGATTTAGGAACAATCCCATTTTCACTGTAAGCTGTTATATACGGTAGTTAAGCAGTTTGTGAACTTAGTATAAGCAATAGCTTTTCACAATTTAGGTACTCTAAGCATGCTAGCTAGAAAATATTTCATGCATTTATAATCCCCAATGCTATCTGTATTCATGTGAGTCCAGTTACCATATGTAATTTGATGAAAAATTATATTTGGTGAAAAATTATATTTGGTTTACTATATAACAACTACATGACATGACCAAGTCTATTTTGATTTTTGTGGCTTAACTAAAACTGTATTTGTAATACATGTACTCAGTGGTCTACTAATTTGGTAGTACAGCATACAAGTATTTTATCTGTGAAAGCCATTACCCATGGCTAATCCTTCTATGTTGAATTTAGTCTCTGTTTCTCTTTTAAAAAATCCTCCAATTTCAACGAATACATTACCTACATGTACCTTATCAGCTTGTCTTACCTTTAATATTCACTATACATTTAATGTGGTCTTTTTGAAATCATGGCATGATTGTGTTTTATGCGCATTTCCAGAGGGACTGTAGACGACAATGTTTGGCGCTTCCTGTTAACGGGAGGCGTTGCCCTCGACAACCCGCACCCCAACCCTGCCCCAGAATGGCTAAGTGAGAAGTCGTGGTCAGAAATTGTACGAGCGAGCTCCCTACCTAACCTCAAAGGCTACATGGAGCGTATGTACTTATGTCTCAACATTGCAACATTTTTACTGTGCAGTATTTGCGTCATATGTTGCTGTGATAATATGCATATAAACTGAATGTATTGCATCATTAATACCACTGGAATGAAGGCAGATTTATATTGGTAACCATACTATGTTTTTATCTGGTGGACTTAATGGGTAGTGAGTAATGGGCAGCAGTTTGTTTCTATTTAAATGTGAATATCCACTAGAACGAAATCCCAGAATTAAGAACACCCATGGTCGAAGCTGAAATGATCTCAATTCTGGAGTGAAACGAAATAAGAACTTGGTCTTTGACCGATCAGTAAGTGTTCTTACTTCTAGGGTTGTTTTAACATGCACTACATTCCAGTGTATGTCTAACATGGTTCAGTACTGCTTTCACTGACAATTGGTTCCCATTACCTATCTACTTGTTAATGCTATCATTATGTACTTGCACGAATTTTCAGATGTGCAAGATAACCACGAAGCCTGGAAGACCTTGTACGACAACCCAAACCCGCAGGATATCAAATACCCAAGTCCGTACGACGTACTGGGCGGGTTGGACAAGATGGTTGTGCTACGGACATTACGACCGGACAAAATGGTTCCAGCTGTCCAAGAGTTCATTGTGGATAACATGGGACAGCATTATATTGAACCACCGACCTTTGACCTCGCCGGTTCATTTGCAGACTCTAATTGCTGTGCACCTTTGATATTCATCCTGTCTCCCGGAGCAGATCCCATGAATGCACTTCTACGTTTCGGAGAGGATGTCGGTTACGTAGGAAGCGACAAGATTGCTACCATATCTCTTGGGCAGGGTCAGGTAGGCAAGATATAATAAAGTTACATTATATGCAATAATTTTATGTAAATGTATATTATTTGACAAACTTTATTATTTGAATATTTTGTAACATGTCTTTGTACATACACATTTTGTAAGCATTCTAGATAAGTGCACATGTTTTAATAAGCACACAGTGTGGTTGTTGTTGGCCTTTCTACAGCAGTGTCCCAGTGCTTAACTAGAAGGCTTATATACAAGAAGGAACATTCAGTTCGAAGCCTTGTTTTATCCTATAAAATGAGCCATTTAAATTCAGCAAGGGCACTGTGCACTTATTAGTGGAATTTTATTTCTTCAAATTGTACACTGGCATATTGTATTACAATTTAAATAATATTTGAGTATACAATATGAAAGGAAAGTCATCTTAGCCAAGGCTGTAACCTACATTGCATCTAGTGAGTAATATATTGAGTATATTCAGTAATAATGGATAGGCGATGGAAGCCCTAGGACACTTAGTGGAATGCATACAGTATGACAATATTTCAGGGTCCCATAGCAGCCAAGATGATTGACAAGGCTCTAGGAGATGGGACGTGGGTGGTCCTGCAGAACTGTCACCTGGCGACCAGCTGGATGCCGACACTGGAGAAGATCTGCGAGGAGGTACTGGGTTTGTGACACTGCATACTGTACACTGGCAGGCTGTTGGCTACTATATGTGCTATAGGGCTAAATTCCCTGCTTAAGACAGCTTGAACAACAGCCTACATACATGTAGACAATGTGCATACATGTACATGCAATGATTAATGATGATGCAAGTACAAAATAAACTAGCAGTCAACCGATTCGATATATATAACCAATTATATATTTAGCAGCTTTATTTTACAGCACCCGTACCAGATTGAGTGTTAATTACATGTAATTAATGCTCACCGTCTGTAGGCGTAAAGGGGCACAACTCGAAACGTAGTCAACTGTCAGCAAAAACTGTGAAACTGGAGGGCTTCTAATGTTAAAGAAAGCAAGATCCCATAAATGATCAGTTGCTGGCTTCCTTGTATGGTACATATCTTGGTAATGAGCGATGGAATTAACGGGCACATGCACTACGGTAAGAAGAACAGTTAGCAAACCATATACAATGTACACTACCTTTGTGTTACCTTTGACATTGATAGCCATTGACTTTTTCATTTTAGACCATTCGGCCTGAAAATACACACAAGGATTTCCGCCTGTGGCTTACAAGTTATCCCTCAGAGGAGTTTCCAGTGACAATACTGCAGAATGGTCAGTTTTGCCGGTATTTTTGTCCGGCTCAGTCTTGGTTCAATAGCAGCATGCTTGGCTGGCTATATCATGGCTTAACCTATCACCATGTCCTGATATTATTACACAAAATTGCCCAGCCAGGTGATTTGAGCAAACATTGCCAAGCACCCCCGGCAAGCACCAAGCCTTGTAGTGTATCCTGTGATGAACATTAAAGATGCAAGGGTCCGAGTTCTCAAAATACTTAAGTTTGAGCTTTGACTTAAAGTCCTCAATCTTATCAATGTGAGATTTGCTCAGAATCTGACTTAAGTCAAAACTTTGACTTATAAAGTATTTTTATGAACCCCAGCCATGGCGGGGGTGGTAACTATTTAGTACATGTACCCCAGTAAGCCTGATAATCACAGTAGGATTATTGAATGCCAGTAAATGCATATAACATGTAGTACGTAATACTGTATGCGTAGTATGAAGACTAAAATATTTAATAGCTTCAGAACCTGTTGATTGACAGCTATGACTCTTAATTGTCTGTATGTTTTAACATAATGATGATAACAATGTGTAGATAATAGCGTGTGCAGATCTCATTTGTTTCTAGGGGTGAAGATGACAAATGAACCTCCCAAAGGGTTGAGATCCAACCTGCTACGGTCCTATCTTAATGATCCCATCTCTGACAACGCCTTCTTCAATGGTTGTGGCACCGTAAGTTAAGCGTCAAATCCTGCAAGAACAGAAGTTTTTCATTCTCTTTTGTAGTGATAATCATACCTAGTGCACAATGCTGCACAGCTTGAAGTTGGCTTTTTAAAATATATTTATAACTTTTACTAATCTAGTACACTACTCGCTACTATTTCACCTATTTTCCCTGCCTTTGTTCATACTCTATTATTTTCTAATGGAGGGGTGGGGCATTTCTTTGTAGACATGGTACATAATATCATTCTCTAGTATTAGCATATAGTGCTACTTTGCCTACAGCAATCTTTTGTGTCTTTTTGTGTACTCAGCTGTGGCCACTGTATTTAGTGCTCTAGACTTTATAGTCGGAACATGCTGAACAGCTCCTAGACTTTTTGTTTCCTTCATTTTATTTAATATGCCAGTTTTGTTTTAATCTGCTAACTTCTTTTTTTCGATCTATACTGTTTTCAAATGTTTTGTCTCTTTCCCAAAATTTAAGCGACAAGCTGGTGATATCAAGGTGAGAACATACAGAACTGCAGAAGTGCATGTACCTAGTACACTGCCGTTTTGGAACAAGTCATAAAATTTCGTCACTTCTTTCCTACTGTGTTATTAATTGTCACCTACTGGCGGCCTTGAATCTGTTATAGCATCTGACGACTAGATGCGGGCACAACTTCAAATGGTGTTGAAAATGATTTTTGAAGGGTACCACAAATGCAGAGTAATTACCCAGTACTGTTGGCTACCAGTCTGTATATCTGATTTAATTATAGCATAATGGTGACAATAAACTAAACAATCTGTGTAACAAGACATGTAACACTTACTGAGGAAGTACATTTATTTATGTACTGACCTGTGAAACTGACTAATATCAGTATTTTGATACAGACTTGTAGCTCTATGTGGGTTAAATATATACAGTGGTTCCCCTCTATTACGGCCACCCTAATTGACAAGAACTTATAGCCACATTAGAGAGGTGGCCTTTGCTGAGAGGGAGAACAAACTGCATTACGGTAGTTCTGACTTAGGTTTTTGGCCACATTTAGAGGGGCTGACATCTGTAGAGAATAGCCACTAAGAGGAAGACCTCTCTATAACAGCTTTTCTTGTTTGTTTGTTACCAGTAAGTCAGTTAAATTAATGTTACAAAAATCAAAGTGACATTCATAGTGCATGTAGTGTCATACATAGTAAACATGTGCTTTATTCTGTTTCAGCTTCACCGTTGGCATAAGATGCTCTTTGGCCTCTGCTTCTTCCACGCTCTGGTACAAGAACGACGCAAGTTCGGTCCACTTGGGTGGAATATCCCTTACGAGTTTAATGACTCTGATCTTCGCATTAGCATGCGACAGATGCAGGTATTCATGCTTCGCAGTGTTCAGAAAGTTTGCTGGCTTGAAGTGCGGCATGAAATTATAAGAAGGAATAACATGTTAAAAGAGTTTTTAGCAAATTTTTTTTTTTCAAACTGTTGAAAGCTTTAGGATCAACTGTGTAGATTTTCTAGTATGACAACATGTGATTGATACCTCAAATTTCTCGGGTCAGATCTCTATTAATGCCATGACTACTGGTTACATAATTTTGTTATGATATTGAGGCATAGAGATATATAGAGGGATATATTTCATGATCTGCTAACCTTATGTGCAACAATAGTGTAAGTTCATTGCATCTTACAGCAGTATTATTGCTTATAACTATGCTCACCAGCTGGTGCTGCATTCTCTGCGACGAGCATGCAAATAGTTAGGACTTGATGTGAGCGTAGTTAAATATAAGGACTCGTCCGAGTCCGAAAAACTTGATGTTCGCTACGTTATAACAATATCTCGAAAAATTATCTATTAATAATGTAAGTCTTTGATGCTATACTTATACACACCAGTTCATGCAGGTTTTCTTACAACCCTGCATAGTTTACCTAGTAAGTTCTTTAATTTAAAACTTAAGCATTACTTATATAAGCTGAATATTATATTTACATTCAAGTTTGTACTTTAAGCTATGATTCCTGTATGAAATTTTTCTTCCTGCCTCCCAGATGTTCTTGAATGAGTATGAAGAGCTGCCGTTAGATGCCCTGACCTATCTGACAGGGGAGTGTAACTATGGTGGCCGTGTGACAGATGACAAGGATCGACGTCTCCTCATCTCCATACTCGGCACGTTCTACAACCGAGATATCGTCGATGATGACAACTACAAGTAAGATCAGCATCACACAGACATGGTGTGCAAGCTACCATGATGCAGTGGTCCAGCTCTTATAGTGGCTATTCTCCATAGTGGCCATACCCCCTGGGCTAGCCCTATAATGTCTTGAAGTTCCTGGTTAGCGTCAAATCAAAGAAATCAAAGAATGATTTCTTTGATTTCTTTGAGCCATGAAATATGTCTTGTAATATGGTGGATTATTAACTTATACATTCCAATCAAGATAGATACTTGCATTTATTTTAATGCATGTTAGCTATCCAAATGACTTAAATGACAAGTACCAAGTATTGTATACCATGTGGACTCGCGTGAAACTTTAGCCACTGTGGCTAAAAGCAAAGCAATTCTTTTAGGCATGTGAGAATTCTTTTAGCAATGTCTATGTGGTTAATAGGTAATACTAGCCCAGCAGGCCCTAGGGTGGACAAAAAGTCATTGGCACTTCTCCTACAATTAAACATTGTAAAATGCAATAGGTTTTAAATCACCACAGGCCACCTGTCTAAATGTGGGCACAATATGTTCGTGAAATAGGATGGCTACATTAAAGGCAGACTAACTTTACTTTATTTGTAACTGCTTTACTAAAGTACCAGCAAAGTCATGCATATGTGAGATATGAAGTTAAATTAATACTCTATTTTCATTTGTGTTGTGTACAAGCAGTCATTGTCACTTCTCCTGCAAATTAAACATTGTAAAATGCATTTGGGTTTCTCGCCAAAGGCCCCCTGTGGCACAATATGTTCAGAAATATGATGGCTATATTAAATTAATTAAAGGGAGACTATAATGGTACTTTATTTATAACTATTTTACTAAAGTACCGGTAAAGTCATGTGACATATGAAGCTAATTTAATTGTTGCTGCCTGTGATTAAAAGCAAGTGAAATAAAAAAATAATTTTTCAATTGGATTCAACACAAAAAATAAACACATATCTGACCAGAAATGCCTGATGTCCTCTGCCCTTGAAGACTTTTTAAAATTTAGGAAAAATAAAAAATTCCTATGTGACATACATGTATGTGTTTTCACATATTTCGTTCATTGTTTTTGAAATTTGAACAAGTAACAAAAAAATAATTGTATATTATTTAATTTTTCCTCTAGGTTTTCACAGAGTGGTATTTATTACTCCCCTGTTGAGGGCATGTATCAGACATACATTGACTATGTGCGTAGCTTGCCGCTGATACCCAACCCAGAGGTGTTTGGTCTCCACGAAAACGCAGACATCACAAAGGACAACCAGGAAACCAACATGGTTTGTACTGTGTGCATTGCGCCAGATGGTAGCCAGTCTGTTTGAATGAAATTTTTTTTGTAGTTCCCTAAATCCCCAATACATGTATAACAGCTGAGCAAGTTTTCCTGGTTAACCTGTGGCATAGTCTACTTTGATAAGTATTTGGCTATATCATAATAAAGTAAATCATTTGAGAACAAGATGTTTCTACACTCTGGGTTCATAATGTGAAGTTTGAATTTTTTGCTCACAGAGTCTATAAAATTTTTGAAAATTTGTTACAAAATTTCTGAATCTCTCCAACTTCATTGGGGAGAGGGGGACGCAAGTACGGAAAATCATATCTGAAGAACGTATAGTAGACTAGACAAGGCTGGCAAAACACAGCTTGAAGCACATGTATCTGTATACACATTATGTGTGAAATATGTGTACTACATGTATAGTTTAAAAGAGTAGCAGCCCAATATCATGAAGAATACTTGCTTGTCACAACTGGTAGATCATAGCGTATGTTTTGATGTGTATTGTAAAAAGATGACGTTTAATCAGCATAATGTACACTAGAACCTGTCTTGAAAGACTGGCCCATTGGCCATAAAAATGGTCTTAGAGACAGGTGGTCTTTAGTGATAGGTTCAGGTGTATTATAATGTGGGACCGTCCACCAGAAATATGTGGTCTTTTAAGACAGGTGGTCTCTGTTGACAGTAGTCTCACAAGACAGGTTTCACCATACATGATTTTTTTCATGTACATGTGTTGTAAATGGCGAACAACAATAACTCACAGAAAAAAATGGTTGACGTGCCAAATTAGTGACTCACTCGTTTTACTTTTTTTAAACCCGCAGCTGTTCAGTAGCATCCTGTTAACCCTGCCCAGGCAGGTAGCAGGCAGTGGCGGCAAATCCTCCGGAGACACAGTCCTGGAGCTAGCTGGGGACATCCTGGAGAAACTACCCCCTAACTACGACATTGAAATGGTGAGTCCTGCTGAAGCAGTGCCTAAAAACGTGGCACACGTCATAGCAGCGAATTGTGTATTCAAGATTTGCATGTACCAGGTGGCATGTAGTTATACTAGTATTTAAAATAATGGTGAGCACACTACTCTTTTAAAATAAATTTCAGGGAATATTAGTAGATTTAATAAGTCCAAGGCAGTTAGTAATACCTAATATTCTGGGAATATTTAAAGATTTAAAGATGGTCAAGGCAGCTGGCCATACATAATATTCTGTGAATATTTAGAGATTTAAAAAGTTCAAGGCATCTGCCAATTCATGCATGAATTAATGCTGTAGGTCATTATTATGTGGTGTAAATGTAGAACTGGGTGATTTACATGATTTACAAGTACTAGAATCCTTTTCTGTACAAAGCAGAAGTGTAGTTCATGTAGTTTACTGTTGCACTTTCTCAATGCAACATGTTGCTTCATATCACGTGTTTACCGGTATCTAAAAACTCTCTACTCATGCAGGTTATGCACAAGTATCCCGTTGTGTACGATGAATCCATGAACACGGTTCTGCGTCAGGAGCTGATCCGGTACAACCGGCTGCTAACAGTGGTCAGATCCACGCTAGTCAATCTCCAGAAGGCCATCAAGGGCTTGGTGGTCATGTCGCTGGACCTGGAGGAAGTGTTTAACAGCATGCTGGTTGGACGTCAACCGGCAGTGTGGGCTGCCAAGTCTTACCCTTCCCTCAAACCACTCGGTTCCTACATCACAGATTTCCTGCAAAGGTAGGACTAAATATATGGGAATTAAACAAAAATTAAGAAACAGGCTTGTAGAGCAGAATTATTCTCTCATATAAGCCTAATTGAGAATGTTTCAGTTTTTAGCTATATATGTATATTTAATTTATTGATCTTTGTTTATTTTCCTAAAGTATTGAATATGTGTTGGAGTACCACTTTAGGGTTTCCAGTAGTCTAATACCAGGAGTTAATTCATTACAATTTCTAACTGCCATATCAGCCATAGCTGTGTTATTTCTTGTTTATATGCTTTTGTTTGTTTGCAGTCCTCGCATTTAACATTTAGCAAATCAACGTATTGCTCTGCATTTATTTATTAAAATGATGTATATATAAACAGCGAGATGCAATGTTAATAATTATCGTACACTAAATATCCTATCACCTGCGACACAGTAGAAATTTGTTTGTAACCAATTCCAGGTTAACATTCTTCCAAGACTGGATTGACAACGGCATTCCTAAGACTTTCTGGGTGTCTGGGTTTTACTTCACTCAGTCATTCTTCACAGGTAAGAATTTACTGCAGATACAAGTTTAAAGTTGTTCACCAATGGCTGCCTCAGACAGCGGATGTACAAGTGCCATTTTTTTTCATGCCTCACCTGCACTCAATCCTGTCCCAAACAACTTAAACAAACCTCAGACCATTGGAAATAAAGCTTTTTGAGTCAAAAAATCCAAACAGCTGAAATATTTTGAAGCAAATATATTGAAATTTGCTTCTGGTTCTGGTTTCTTGAATGGAATCGTTGTTTATCAGAACTATGAAATTTTGTTATGTTGAGCTTTGCTGAAATGATTACGCATAACTGCATGACAGTATGTAAAAAACATGCCGTAAGGTGTAGTGAAAGATGGACAGAAAATGTGTTTGAGAAGAAACATATATAAAAAGTGTATATTTTCCCAATATATTAAGGCTAGTAATCACAGTATATGTACCTGTATATATTGGATACTACGTGTATGTCTTTCAACCTCAGGAGTATCTCAGAATTTTGCCCGCAAGTACACCATCCCGATTGACCACCTTGGCTTTGAATTTGAAGTGATGAAAGAAGAGCGGGAAATGGAGGAAAAACCTGAAGATGGCGCTTATATTTATGTTAGTAATAATTAAAATATCTTCTCTTTATTATTACATTATGATATCCTTATACAGTGTAGCCAAACAGTGATCTTAAGGCATGGAATGAAGTTTCTTACACTCATGAATATTCTTTTAGAAGATTATGTGGAATAATCTGTGGAAGCATTTTAAGATGCACAGAACATCTGGGCAAAAAGCAAATAACTGCCCCACAGAGTAGATTATGTTTGTGTGTTTTACATGCAATTTTGTGTAACTTGTGGTATGTGCCATAACACATTTCACAAGACCTGCCCGATTGGACACAAAAAATTGTTCTCAATACGAACGTATTCTTGTACCACGATTATTTGTATATATATTTTTTACTTTCAAATCATATGTGCTTTCCTAGCATAGGTCACTCAAGACAGGTACTCAATTTACTGTCAATTCCTGTGTTTTGGAACTAATTAGGTAATCTTACACTAAAAGTGATCAAGAGATGGTGGTACATTGACATATATCCTCTATCATCCCCCTGTAGGGACTCTTCCTGGAGGGAGCTCGCTGGGATAGAGAAAAGATGGTCCTTGGAGAATCCCTTCCCAAGATCCTCTACGACACGTTACCCGTTATGTGGTTGAAACCCGGAGAGGTTAGCAAATTCCAGTCCAAGCCAATCTACGACTGTCCGACGTACAAGACCAGTGCCAGGCGTGGGACTCTCAGCACGACTGGTCACTCCACCAACTTTGTACTGTGGCTTGAGATCCCCTCGGATAAACCGCAGAATCACTGGATCAGACGAGGGGTGGCAGCTCTCTGTCAACTGGATGATTAAGGTCCTGGACATACACGTTGACATCTTTTTTTTCTGTGCTTAAATATGCATTCGTTTACTTTTAACAGCATTTATAACTTAAGATGGGAACAGTTGTGTGATATACCCCACAGTTATTATGCCATATGCCATAAACAGATCAATTTTATATACTGAAACATGCATGTTGAGGTATATATTGCAGCTTTTTGTTGTGATAGATGCTGTCGCAGTATTACTGGTTTTGTTGTTGCTGTATTGGATCTTCAAATTTAAATTTTATTGATTGAATAGATATTTGAAACAGGTCAGTGTTTCTGTTTGTGGGTGTTGTTACATGTACATGGAGATACCATATGCTGGTTTTGTTTGGCATATATCAATTCCTAATTATGCTGCATATTTCATTAAATAATATGCACAAAAATGCTGGATGCATTGATCTTTAACACTGCACTGTTATTAAAAATAAAAATGAACTGTGATAATCACTGTTCCTTTATATTATAAAACATTGCATGATAGGGAGGGGTATAAATTGCGCATAGATTCACCATGTACATGTACCATTGACAGTTGTTACTCCTCTGAAAGCTGAATGAGAGGATGGTGCTAGATTTCACAATTCACTTAATACAATCAGTAAATCAACAATGAACATGTAGCAATCAAAACTCTCAAAGTCCTTACATGCACCCCATGCGGCCCAAAACATACATGTGTGTAGTCTACATGTGACTGACTGGGATGCCTGATACATTGGATTTTACTGGTACAGTTTCATGTTCACTTTTCATCAGTGATATCTGCTGGCTTGTAAACATGCAGTTTACAGAAGGCTATTTATTTATATTGTGTGTAAACCATTTGCAATTATTAAAGAAGTCATTACATTCTGCTTTTAATAATGTGATACAGTAGTCCCTCTCTAATAAGGTCACCCTATTTGCCAAGAAATTGTGGCCACATTAGGGAGATGTCCTGTGGTGAGATGGAGAATAAGACATAGTAGTGGCAAGGATTTATGGCTATATTAGAGAGGGCAGCCTTTGTTAAAGAGTGGCCACTAAGAGAGAGAGATCACTGTATATGTTGCCTGTGATATTGTTATATAGAACATTGTTGTACAGATATTGGTATACAGAAAATTCCCCAAAGATGCCAAATTTGTGTGTTCTTCCGTCCAACGCAATTCCATCCAACACTATTCCATCCATCGTAATAATTTGTTGCCTTATGTTGTATGCATGTTATGTGCATTCAGTTAAATGATTTGTTTGCACTTGTAATACAAGTGCAAGAGCCTCTTCTCTTATTTATTTGATACATGTACAATGCATTGTTGACTTTTACTTCTTGAATTACTACTTTCACAGAATTTTCTGTGTATATATTATATAAATATATGAATATGCATGTACCCTCTCAGTTTCACTGAGAGCCATGTGGTCTTGCAGTGTTGTGTTTAATAAAGCAACAGTTCAAACCTTATCTTGAGAATCTTTGTTCTTGTTAAAGGTAACTAACTCAATTCCTATCTCGCATATGGTTTAGCATGTTAGTGCTACCAGCAATTCCAACCAAGCAAGTCACCCATACATAAACTGTGAGTTTGGTTACAACTTATACTCCATCAATTCCTAATGCTGCAGCTTTCTAGCTGGCAAGTTACCTACCATAGCCAGCATGATGTTTTGACAACGGTTACCTTAAAATGGCATAAATACTCGCACAAAATCCGTTTAAGAAATGTCCAAAAAGATTCTTACAATGATGCCCTGGTTTCCCAACACCTGCAAAAACACTGACATATCTGCCCTGCCAAAGCCACCATCGCTAAACAAAGGCTATAAAATAAACCAAACAGTGAAACTTAAAGACCTGTGAGCACCAGCCCGAGATATCCAAGCGGCTACAACTGATTTAGGTCCACCCTCACTTCTTTTCTGGCTTACATAGAGAACAGACCTATGTGTTTTTGTAGCAAAAGAAATAAGCATATTGGGAAGACTTCTCCCGGATGCAGACTGTCTTCACGTTTCTTCACTTTTTACCATTACAGCCCATTTTCCTATAAGCACAGCTACTACTCACATTGGAAGTATAGCTGTTTTTTTGCAGTGGCTGCCACAGTCGTTATGAGTATATGAGTAACTGGTCTCGGCCAATCAAAGGCAGTTCCGGACAGCCGTCCGCAACTAATCATTCCACTGTTTCGTGCTGTCATCACTGTCATGGCAAAGTGGATATACATTCAGCCAATGTATGCAATGGCCATCTAGTCTTTATTGCTCACCTGCTTTTAATGAGTGAAATTTGGGCATTTCTCAGAACGTTTTACACAGTGCATTATATAGACGATGCTAAATGGTGGTTATACACTTAAGAAGTAATCCGTTGCATGCCTTGCCATATAAGGAAGAAGACGTGATGCTAAACGGGTCCAGTGGTGAAAGAAGCCAGAGCCTTGCATGCTTGCTTCCATGGCTCTTGTAAGCCAGAATGTTGCAGTCTTGCTGCTCGTCAATTTTTTAAAGTAAAGGGATTACGGTAACCATTTTTCTTCCTTAACTATTTTCATGTCTCCCTTTGTTTTGACACCAATGCCACCGATGCTCCCTTTGGATCTCTAGTCGTACAACCATATACTTAGTGTTGTGCTGTCTGATCTGGGCAAGTCGGAACTCCTAGTCCGGGATTTACCCAAAACCCTGTTCTTTCTGGGCGTTGGATCAAGAGGTCCAGGTCAAATCGGGGGCTGGGGCCCTGAATATAGACCCAAACATGGTGGCTCAATGCAAAGCTTTTCAGCAGCCTGCGAAGACGACAAAAACTACAGATGCCACTTCGGCCTACAAGGTGCCGGCAGAACTGTATACGTCATTGTTTAAGACTCCTAAAGTGGAGGAGGAGATGGTTAAAAAGGTCAAAATATCCGTCCTTTTGCCATTAATCCTGACCTTCGCGGAGCCCTGGAGACATCATTGAGTCATCAATGCCTTGGCAGCTTGGATGGCATATGACGGTATTGATCAATTACCTGTACAATCATTGTCAGGCTGATCCCGTCCTCAAAGCAGTACGTGTGTAACAACCTGCATGGGGCCATCCGAGAGTCTCCCCAGACCTCTGCCCAGGCAGCATCGGTGGCTATTGCAGCTCAACTTCGCATGATCCTCGATGCTTCTGCATTTCGTGACTGCCGGCCCATTAGGGCCGCCCCCTTTGTGGGCTCCTCACTCTGTGGGGGACAATTTCAGTCCTTGGTCGAGGGGGCTAGCCCGTAGTCAGAAGTTGTGCCAGGTGAGGCAGTTAGCCTCTGCTGGTTCAAGGGCTGCTTACTGAACATATGGTTTTAGAGCGCCTCAGCAGTCTCAGAAACGTAGGGCTGGTCCCCCTCCTCTTCCCCCTCCAACTGCTCAGTCGGTTCCTTCATGGGATGGAGGTTCAGCTGCCAAAAGGCGCCAGCCAACAAAATAAGGGGTAACAAAAGAAGGTCTGGTTCACCCTGGGTCATTCTGGGTCACCCTGCTCAGTCTCAGGCTCAGCAGGGTGTCAGGGGCAAGGGCTCTCCAACCCACTCACGTCCTGACCATGGACACATCCACTTATGGATGGGGAGCAGTTTACGGTCCTCTGACGGCAAAGGGGTGTAGTTGAGTGATCAGTCTTCTCTCCATATAAACTTTTCTCCAGCTGGAGACTATTTTCGTCACCTTGAAGAGATTTCAGAGGTGGCTGTGTGGTGCATATGTCCTGGTTCAGACGGACAGCACCATGGTGATGCATTATTTGAACAGGGTGGCAGGGTCCAGGTCCAGGTGCTTGGACTGGAAGGTCTCGGGACAGGACAATGTCGAGGCGGATCGCCTCTCTCAGTTTTGAATCAAGAATCCTTGCCAATTGGAGTGCTCTACTGAATGGTCTCTCGACCGCAGGGTGACCAACCTACTCTTCGATATTTAGAGCCAACCTACAGTAGATCTGTTCACCACTTGGCTAAACAACAAGGTCGAGGCGTTCTTTTCGTGCCTCCCAGACCTTCTAGCTCTGCAGGGCAATTCCCTGCACACGGACTGGTGCAAGGATGTACTGTACATGTATCCCCCAGTGCCACTCCTGTTTGTTGCTCTTCACAAGTTGATCAGGGAGGAGGCTCAGGTCATTGCAATTCTACCATGGTGGCTGCGAAGAGGGTGGTTCCCCCTAGTCCTGCAGCTCCTAGTGGATCTGCCAGTGATGTTGCCAGAGCACGACGGTCTTCTACTCACCCCAGATGGGACAGAGTTCCCCGACCTCATGGAACTCTGCCTAGCCGCTTGGAGACTCTCAGGAGATCTCTCCACAGTTGAGGCATTTCGAAAGAAGCTTCTGCCACCATATGTGCAGCTCATAGACCGTTGATGCGAGCTCTTTATCACACCAAGTGGCAGTCCTTTTGTCGCCGGTGTTCTTGACAGGAGAAGGATTCCCCTTCACCTGTCTATCAGAACAGTGCTGAGTTATCTGCAGCATTTGCGACGTACAGACTTTGAAGCACTCCACTATTCTTAGCCATATATCCACCCTTAGTTCTTCTACGAAGAAGGTTGATGGAGTTCTAGTGGGTCGTCACCCTCTAGTGCAGTGGCTAGGTGGGTGCTTGGTGACAGGGCTCAAAATCCACCTCGAAGATCCCTGGTTCCCTGGTGGAATTTTTTGGTGGTTCTGGCGGCACTCATTGAAAAGCCGTTTGAGCCTTTGCATCAAGCCACACCCCAGGGTTTGATGCTTAAGGTGCTCTTCTTCTTCTCTGAGATCCATGCAATGTGCATCGATA
>JAAUYG010025860.1_pt1 | contig 16738 bp, 10 predicted proteins | sample 7278091 | NCBI WGS metagenome assembly JAAUYG01 (sample SAMN14350201, study PRJNA611818) | marine sediment metagenome | isolation source: surface marine sediment (0.6m) | place: French Polynesia: Moorea | collected 2018-08 | reverse complement strand
TATTTTTAAATCCTTGTAAGGCATCCAGCTTAAGTTAGCTCTCTTGCTATCTGGATTGCCGACACTTTCATGAACCCTATGTAAATTTTCAAATTTAAACATTTCACAGTTGTTATTATCATGAAAGTGAGAATAAACTATCTATCTATCTATCTCTAATAAGGCCACCTTATTTGCCAAGAAATTGTGGCCACATTAGAGAGGTGGCCTAGAGCGAGAGGGAGAAGTAAATGAATTCATAGTAGCAAACGGCAAAAACTTTTTGGACACATTAGTGAGGGTGGCGTCTGTTAAAGAGTGGCCACTAGAGGGACCACTGTATCTCAAATCTAAGTTTTGACTCTTGTCAAGATTCTTCAGGCAATCCCTGCTCATATTTTTGGTGACCTAAATCAAACTTTAAGACTCGAGTATTTTCGAGAACTCCAGCCCTGAAATGTCTTCTCTATGGCTTTCACATAAGAAACTGAGCTCGTGCGGAAATATTTTATACTGGGTGGATACCATACACAGCACTACTATGAATAACATATGATAAACGACCACAAATATGCATTGTATTAAACCCAAATTCAAAGGCCTTCAGTAACGAAAGACAACTAAGGTCTCAAGTTAAGCGAACTCAATTCACAGTATCATCAAGCCAAAGAATATTTCACAATTGAAAGCTGGGAACATTTTCAGCCCTGTCGAATATCAGTATACATACACCACATAATTACTATAAATTATGCAAGTGCAAGTAAAGACCCTTGTAGAGCAAATGAACAGCAGCAACGAAAGTAAATTTGCAGGGGCATAACTATAACGTGCACCTGCAACCAATTCAATCAATAAATCTGCAGGATGGTTTCCCGGTAAAGTGTTGCACACAATTCCAGCATGCCACAAGACGGCCTTAAGTTGATATCTAAGAAGGAAATACGGCTGCAAGTAATAAAGAGTTCAGAGAAGACGGAGCATGGGACTTCTCACCTAAAGCAGCCACACAGCTGCAGGAAGGCCAGGATAGCTTCAGAGAAAAGAAAGTCACTCAGCGTCCAAACTTACAGAAGGTAGGCTGTGCTGGGATTAATTTGAACCCACACCTTTCTCCCTGATGACACATTCTCGGAAAAACAAGTCTTTAAACTTTGTACAGTATCAACGAAACATATACAAGCCAACATCAATGAATTACCTGAGTGTGCAACTGGGGTTCAGAGCTGAGTTTGAGATATTTTATACTTCTTGATAGAAATTAATGAAGAGTTTCAGAAACTGGTGAATTGGATAGCTATCCCAATACCTTTGAAGCTTAACCACAGAAGCATTAACCTTGAATTCAGTAATGATCTTGTTAAACCTCGTCTTTAGTGAATGTTTAGAGGGTCTAGTTATGACCCAAAATCTATTTGAGAGAATCCAGTCATAGACTGTTCCAAGCTTTCTCAGTTGGAAATATTCCACAGCCTGAAGCAATGCTAAGAGCACCAAACAATACAGCTAAAATTAAAGTGGAAATACACAACCAAAGAAAGGACCAATCGGACAACCATGAGTCAACAACCAAGTGAAGAAAACAAAACTTGGGCCGAAGCCCCAAAAGAATACCCCAAGATCACTCAAGGGAACACATAGGATGAAAAAGAAACAAAATTCAACCAAATGGTGTAATGGCAAAGCATTTTTGAACACAGGGCATCGCAGGTCAGACAAAGCACCCACCCTGTATTATCCCAAGTAACATGATTAATATTTCTTATATTTCAATAACTTCATATAATGATTATTACCACACATGTACTAGTACTCATACAGAATGATGGTGCACAAAGTATCTACTTTTTACCAACGGTACCAAAACAGTTGTCACAAATATAGAAGTTGAAGGCATCAAGCCTCATCTGCCGTTGCTTTCTACATATATGCTTTCTGTATACTCAGTACTCTGTATCAGTGCATCTTGAATTCTTCTCAATATAAAATTTGTCTATTTAAAATTTATATTTTCCCAGGTTTTATCACAGTACCCTACACTGTAACCTTCTTCTATCCAATGTTACTGACCTGAGCTAGCGACAGCTCCACTGTCACCCCCCGCGGCACTGTCCCCAGCACTGTCACCAGCGGCAGCAGCTCCTGCGTCACCTGACCCCAGCGTGCTGTGTTCTACTGTTGTCGTCTGGTGTGTGACTGTCCCACCATCGGCATCTGTGGTCGACTCAGAGATGAAGGTTTTCTTGACAACCGTTGTCGTGACAGTACGACTGCTGGTCACATGACTTGACTCACTAGCAGGGAGGGAAATAGGATTTATATAGAATAGTTCATATGATAATGGACATTGAACTTCCAACGTTTCAAAAAGAATGTTCATCAAAGCTAATATTACTCGAGTCTAATATGGCTCAATTGCTCGACACGTTATATTTCTCATTTCTATTGCAAAGTTGCCTTTTTATTTCAGCTTTTAGTCAAGCTATTGCCAATTACCGACATGCATTAATGCAGAGAATTTCTTAAGCCTCAAAATGCAATTTGTTCATTTGAATCAAATATGTTATCAAATTTTTTTAGAGACTAAGATTGCATGTGCAAGAAGATTTCTATATAAAATGTACATGTGATCAACCGTGGAGCAAGAAAGAAGATATGTAAGAGCCATCACCAACCAAGCAAGAGTTAGAAGTGTCACTAGGCAAATATAAGAAACTGATAGCAACGGTGACCCTGATAGAACTATATTTTCAGTGGTTTATATTTCACTAACAGGAGGCTGTATATTGATAAAAGATTTGATAGGACAGATCTCTAGCATCAATTATTTCCCAATGTTTCCAGTTGTCATGCATGCAGGCACTCAAACATACTGATAAATTAGGCCCTCAACAACGCAAGTCATCCCAAAGCCAAACCATAGTAGGGATACTACAGAATCATTTGAAAAGGACTTCTAGAGATTATAATTGTTTGTTCCTAATGCCAGAATGTGCCAATTTGTACAAAACAGCAAACCAACACAACCAAGCAACAGAGCATGCAGCCCATGCAAAAAACACACTTTAGTGTACTTTGTATAAAATGGTGGATAATCTGACCTAATCCCAGTGTAAACGCCTGTGGTAATCCCATGTGGAGAATGGTATCTGGATTAGTACACCAACTCATTTTTTGCTGGGTTAGTTAGCAGAAGTGTTAGTAGCCAGGTCAAGTGGTCTAGCTCGAAGATCCCATCTCCCAAGTCGTGGAGCTCTGTGAATGGTTACCTGAGATGTACTTTCACGCTATCAATAGTTTCATTCATGCTGCTATCCGCGGTCATTATGGAGTCATTAGGCCCTGTCAGGGTGCTATCCTCAGCCACTGTAGCTTCAGTCTTTACCTGACCTTCACCACTGTAAATGGAGGCGGCGAGTGAGGATTACATATTTATGCAGAGCTTTCCCATTCTCAAACTCCCCCTCCATGCTTTGGGCATTTGCAATTGGAACAATTTTTCATCTTTTCAAGAATTGGCTGCTCCTGCCTAAACCCAGCGGTAAGGTTTTAATGATAAAACTCAGCTGTGAACCCTGTATGTTGGACTAGATATTGGGCTCTGGTGTCAAAGAGGAGTTTCGGAGTTCTTGAAAATACTCAAATCCAACTTCATAATACCGATTACTATGATCAGAAAGATTGCATACAGATCACATGTAGGGTTTGAGCATTTCCAAGAAACACCACACCATCCTGGGGTTACTTTCTAGTTCAAATCTTAAACCCAAAATTGATCTTAAGCTTTGAGAAGACCACAGCTGTCAATATTGTAAGGTAGTTTTTAGACTGAAGATGTTTCTCCAAACTGACAATTTTTCTTCCCAAATCTCGAGTCTGGATAATGCAAGTAACTCCTCTCCTTGGTAGCAACTTATGATCAGTTTCTATGCTTTAAGGTTAAACGTACTGATTTGAATTTGGGAATGGTTCCCAATCTGTATGTAAAGTGTGTTAAATGTCTGTGTTCCACGAAGAAGCAGCCTAGTCAGTCTTTGTCATTTTCATTTCATTTCATTTATTTCCATATCCTCCAAATTTGGAGAGCATGCCGTAGGTTAGGCGTGTCTTGGGTTTTTCTTGCTGTGCATCATGAGGTGGCATTCGAGCCCAAATTTATGCGGTATTGGAAACAAATTCCAATGGCTTCAAAATGTTTGAACCCACCTCACCCCCCACCCCTTCTTTCATGTTCATGAAATATATGCAGAAAATATTGGATTTTTTAGGTATAGATATCAAGAGAGGTGTCATCTCCTTAAAAAAGATATTTTTGCGTCGGATGGAAAACTGCACATTTAGGCAGCACCTGAAGGAAGTTTGTTTCTTTTTCATTTTTATTTACAGAAAGAGATTTAAGGATTACAGATTCCCAATCACCGGCTTGTCATATATATCGCTAGCAACCAAAGGTTATCCATCGGGGAAGCAAAGGAATGCACCTAGCTAACAGTAACAAGCACCCAATTAAAAATCATATCACCTTAAAGCCAACACTGAAATTAGACTGGGGATCTATGTATAAATATTAGGCATATTTCTTGTGCCTAGATTTGAACAAACTACCTCCTGAATTGCTCTAATGGGGCATCCTTAAATCGGTTCTGGTATTCCTGGGCTATAGCATCCTCCAGGTTACCCTTATTGGTCGATGTCTTTACAACAACAGTTTGGGTGACGGTTCCTTCAGGTGCGTCACCCTCCTTGGGAGTGTCTTCTTTGCTTTCTTTTGCTGCCTCTTCACTGTGTAATTACATGTGCAAAATTGGTAATATGTACACAACCCGGGTAATTGTGCCATATATAATATATGTGTTCGTATAGCATTATATTCAGCTACAGATTTTGTAGATTTCAAATTATTGTCAAATTTCAGTGAAAGGGCGACATCAGAGGGGGCTGCAATTTTTAGTGCCACAGAGAAATCTCAATTCTTGGTGCAAATGATCACAATACCTTGCAATATAAACGGTCACATGATTCAACCAATCAGGGCGGATGACGCATGCATTAGGAATTTATCATTAATATCTCTGAATATAGCAAATGCTGAATCATTATCAATGGAAAATGAATTGATATTAAAAGATTATTAACTGAAAAAAGAATTCACACCAAACACAACACACTTGGGTTAAAATCAAAACTAACAGAACTGTGGATGGACAGAAAAATTTCAAAATGGCTACACAACAATAACAATGTTGTCAGGCATTGTCATTCATTACACGAGACAAATAGCATATCAAAATGTAAAACATGTTAAATACATTCATAACATCCAACACAAAATCCGTCTAACACCAATGCTACCTACCCCTCGGCCGCTGGTGTTTGTTCTGCTGCGGTGGCATCACCTGCGGCAGCCTCTGATGTCGGAGCAACAGCAGTGTCGCCGGTTTCCGCCTCCGCGCCCTCTGCTGGGGCTTCATCTAGAGCCGGCATGTCATCCAGCGGCGGTCGGACTTCGCCGTCGAAATCTACATCACAATTTGGCTTGGTGATGATCCGGGCAGACAGCGAGAAGCGGACGAACTCGCTGGGCGCGGCCAGGAAGAAACCTTCGCCGTTCTGGGTGAATATGCTGGAAACAATGCCACTGTGGCAGAGAAATAGAGACACAAGGTTTGGGGTCAGTAACGGTGGCAGCGGCAGCAGGCAGTAAGCTACAGGCAGGATAATATGCACGTTTAGAGTACAATGGCTATCCCATAGAAAAATGTTGGGGGAAGTAGGGGGCTGGAGGGGGGGCAGGACCTTAACATTTGTAGCCTGACCCGACCCCCCACTCCCTTATGCGCAAGCTAACATCTCTCATTTACTTTGGGGCACAATTTTGAACAGTTACTTAACTAAGAAAGACAAAAGGTATTACTACACTTGACAACACCCACCCCACCCTCCTGTTCCAGCCTGCAAAGATACACGACTGAAGAATCTATATCTTATCTAGGCAAATTTACACAAGCACATGTATGACCTTCCCTAGCAAACATTTTTAAATGGGATAGTCCTGAAAAATTATGCCAAGCTCCTAAACTACGCTCTGAAAACTAAGACAGCAACCAGTGCACTTAAACTATTCTTGTATTACACCAGTACCACCTATAGGTATGCATATATAAGGTTATTAGTGACAAGCATATCACCTTATGATGTTAAGTTAGTCTTGATATATAAAATCACTACATGACTATCTGATAGTACTCCACAAACATGAGTATACAGATGAAGCTTTGTAGTAAGTATTTTCCGGTCATGTATACGGGTTATCTTTTCACTGACAATTCACCGAGACTCACACATGCACGAACCCCAAAATTCAAAGCAAAACTTTCATACATTTAGGCTGTTAGGCCATACAAGTACACAATACCGACAGATTATAGGTAAAGATTAAATTGAATACAGAATACACTCAAAGCAAATGACATCTTCTTTACATCCAAACATGATATAGACGACATATAGACGTACATGGTCGATAATGGTTAGTCCTATCTAGGAGCGCAAAGATTGGAGCAAACCATGTCTGAAGCATCATGCACTTTAATTTAATACCTTCACATTCTTAATAGTCCAGCATCTACTATCACCCAGCATTCAAATGTTTTGTGTGCACAGCAAGTTTAAAAGTTCTCTCGGAACTATTTCCATCAAACAGGCCTAATTCTCTGTTCAACAATTATCCGTACAACTGCTAATTACTAGCTATAAAAAATTCATGTTAGTATGCAGTAGATAAAGAGTTGAATAGTCTTTTAAAATATTACACACTGGTGAATTACAAACAGTAAGGAGGTTCCACACTTAGCCGTTTAGCATCTTCACCTGGATTTAATCCGGAGTTACAGTTCAGTCCCTCTATTTCAAGCCCATCCAACATTTTTACATAGCAAGTTATCTTATAATAAATGGGCAATAGCTCAAAATAGACAATTTGGTACAGAACCCAAATTCTTTTAATAATGGGCATGTGCAACTAAACAGCCTCCATTGCAGTGCGCTGTGCCCCTACGTTGTGAGATGGTTAGATACCTGACGTTGTCTTTGCGGACACAGTCTGACTTAATCTGTCTACGGAACTGAGGCACGGTGAAAACCTGAACTTCACCGGAGTTGGTGAGAATGGCAAGATCGTTCTCCGCATAGCGCTCATCTGGAGTGAGGTAGATATTACGTACAGCAATGCCATAGCAACAGAGATTTACAAGGATTTTGTCCCTGAACAAAAAATTTAATATTCATTTACTTTTAGCTTTAGTTGATGCTATGTATAATTGCTAGTCACCAAAGCAGAATGCTTAAAAGCTATGCAGTATCTAAATAAAGACAGCATGGTTTGATTATCACATGTTACCCAATATATACAAAGTCGTGCCTATGAATTAACAAAATTAAATACTTTACTTATAGTTCTAGTTTCTCACATACAACTTTGTCTTTGGCGTTGGCTTTGATTGTTACCTTTCTTGCTCCTGAAGTTGACAAGAGCGGTTCTCCTGACCTTTGACCCCTCATGAGCCGTCAGTTTGTACTTGTTGTTGGGTTTCAGACTGGGCAGGGTGAACATCTGGTCAAACGAACATGCAGTATACATGTTATGGCGTTTGCAAAGAACTGAAAACTTGATGGTCCCATGACTTTATACAAAACAAACTCGCACATGCCAGATAACAATTCTCTCGCCGTTCTCTCAAACTTCTTTGACAAATCTACAAAATCATGTAAAGTAACGTTTGTGCAATACAAGAAATTCTGATTCCTTATAATACAAGCTGACCACAGTCCAGTTACTACAGTGACACACTACTCTGGGCGTCCTACCCTAAGACAATGCATAAATCAATCACATGTCTCAAACCAATCCACTTATTCTAATACTAACAGGAACTTGCAAGTAACCCAATTAACAACCATGGGCCAAATCTACTTGTGGTCTTCAGCATGGAAAAGAAGTGTCACCAAAGTGATCAGTGAACTTTAGTCATTTCTAAACGTCTGGTATTTATGAGACTGGCCCCGAATTTTCTACCAGCTCCCGTACCAACGATAGTAATGCACTACAGTGGTCGCTCCCTCAACGGACACTCACCTCTAGAAGGGACACAAATTCTTGGCAACAAGTACCATGAGTGTATGTAATGCTCCCTCTCACTAAAGGACACCTCTCTAATAAGGTCAGAATCGTTTGCAAAAGGGGTGTCCTCATGAGGGAGTGAATACTGTACTGTAAATCTTCCAATCGTATGGCAATGGGACTACATGTTTACCTTGAACTGTTCCTCAGAGCAGATGAGAACGTGGTGGTTACCCGTCATGTCGGCAGCCTTGGCCCTCTCGTGTTGTACCTCCAGAGGTCCCGGCAGGGGCTGGGACTGCCGGTCTGTCACACACACCATCATGACGGGGGCACGGTGCTTCAGGTGGATCTCCTTAGCTGGGAAATAAAGCAAACACAATAAAATTTACACAATGGATGGGTATTTGACTACACAATGGTAGGTTCCCGCAGAAACAAACAATATAACTCCATATTAGGCTAATAAGCACTTTACTGTATTTTTTAGTATTTTTTTTTACTGAAAGTTGGATGTTACAAATGTACAGTTATATGATTATGATATCGGGTAGGACAAAATGCTAATATACAACCCGGAGACACTCAGAGCTACCAATTTCACAATTTTGCCTTTCCTCTACTAGATATTGGGTTTTCCCATCAAAGTACAGACACAAACTTTTGCCGTATATTTGTATTGTTACTGAATTGACATATATGTGTGTTAAGTTTTCTCTCCATGAGGGTAGAGTGTCATAAGGTTGGGCATAGGGTCCCTGGATGGGGGAGGGGAGAAGGGGTATCACAGATACTTACCAAGAACACAGGTGACAGATTCGTTGTCTCTCTTATCACTGGCCGGCACTGTGATCTGGTTGATGAAGATCGTGCCGTTGTTCGTGCCTGCCCACAGTGTTGGGGTGTGGTTCTGGTCTGAATACAATAACAGCCAATACATACATATACACAGAATTGCTGCCGGATTGGTGACTGAAATACAGAATTACTGCCTCGTGAATATTTCTGTTCAGAATGGGTGGGAAACTTACATAAATGTTACAGCATTGATCAAACTTGCACATAGAGAATAGATAAATGAAAGCAAAAGTGATTGGCGATTGGCATCCATCTGGAGATCTTCCTCAGCAGAGGCTTAAAGCTGCAGTCAAGTGACCACTTGAACATATTTTTAATACGTATCTGATGATCTAGATATAACAGGCCACACACTGATTAAAAAGATTTATGGATTATGCATTCCGTGAAATCACTTGTAAACACATGAACTAGTGAGGGTACACTCTAACCTTGTGTCCAGACTTACTGTTAAGAAGGAAGGTATCAGCAAAGTAGAGGCTGCGAACCATAGAGGCCATGTCATCAGCGACATGCGTCCTCGATTCCACTTGTCTTTCAACTGGTTTGGGAGATTCGGACGATCCAGGCTGAGGTTCAGCCGACTTAGCAGGGGTGGGAGGGGCATCTGCCGTGGCTGCGGCCTCGCCCGATCCTGTTGCTGCAGCTTCTGCGGCCTGTGCCTCGCCCTCCCTTGAAACATCAGGAAAACCAGTTAACCCTCGATACAGTAAACATGACCATTGTTGATATACACTTGATATACACATTGTTGATATCTCCTTTGATATGGCCACTTTGTCCAAGCAACTGGTCACATGAGGTGGCCTTTGGTGAGAAGAACTAAATGCATCCGCAGTAGCAGCAGCAAAGATTTTTGACCATTTTATTCAGTTCAGGGTGGCCACCCTCCCAACGAGTGGCCACTTGGGACAGGCACTACTTTAATATACAAAAATATTTCGCTTCAGCAGTGTTGTAAATTTACCACTATTAAGAAAATTGTTCATCCTGTCGGCAAGCATCACAACATGCTCCAATAGTAGACTCTCAGTAAAAACACTTAAGTCACAATGGGTCATATTTCCTGTCTGTATTACTAGTACTATGGCAGTGTGTTAGCTGTAAATAGCAGGGACTATTTTAAGTAATATCTACATCTGTATGTAGGCATGTCAGCAGACAATTCTCATGTATTAAAACAGAAAACTTCACACAACACTGATGTTGTAACTTTGCCTTTATCATACAGCTCTGTACATGTACCGGGTAGTATAAAGGTTAGAATTTGTAACCACAACGTTGACAACAAAATTTATGGGTCTGCGAACATTAGCACCGATTATACACGGTAACAATACAATAGCACCTATTGATTTCACTCCCTATTCCACCATCCCATGTACCGGTACATACAGTAGCATTCACTGGCCCCATATGCAGCAATGCCACGCTCATCACACACATTTCACAGCAATTACCAGGGAAGGCAACTGCCCAGCACGTGCTATGGCACATTATCTTTGGGATGTAGTCGTGGGCATGTACATGCACACTGGCTTCCCAAACCTGCAGTACTCATGTACCGAGTGATGCTAGCCTAGGGGCTCATTAGCATACTATTATTTACGCGCTGTGCCCATTAAACATTTTGCCCCCAAGGCAACACACTGCTGCAGTTGCTTTGCTCAGTCGGCAGTTCTGTCTACTGCAGCTGATGCATTTAATGATAATAATGACACCAATTTCTCTTCTCGGGTCGCCTCCCTGCCCCCTCAAACTGCACAGTGATTCCACTTCTGCTATGTGGCATGTACAGAAAACAGTCTGACACTGGAAAACGTATGGTAAGGGTCAACAACCCTCACACCTCCTAGCTACACCCCCACCCCACCCTCCTGAAGAATTATGACTGATTACCCAGTCTGACAACTATGCTCTCATTCTAAAAACTCATTCTACCCTCCTAACCATGCTATCTCCCCACTGAAAACTGTCCCAGGTGTAATGTACAATGTGTATCAGTTATTTTTTTTTTTGCAACGCAGCCATCTTCAGACAATGATATAACAACGTGTTACATTCATGGCTGGTCGCTCACAAGGTGTCAGTCTGTGACACGCTCAGCGAACCATGAAACACAGGGGACAAGACGCACTGTCTGACACCCGAGCTTTGCGGTGACATCACTGGAGCTGCAACTTAGGGTGACATCCCAGCAGGTGTCTTGTAGTGAATGCGATGCTAAGTGGGAATCAGCAGACACCTGTGATGTAAGCTGAATAGCGGCACCTCTAAAATTTCAAGACAGGGCTATTTATTCTAAGATAGCTAAGCCCAAGACCACCTCCGAGATAGCTTCGCACATTTTTCTAAATCAAACCTATTTTTAACAGACGATCATTTGCTCATGAACTTCGATGTTTTCACAATTTCAAACGGCTATCGAACAACCACTTGTAGGAAATGACAAGCAATTTGTCATACTCTATGACTATTGCTATAAAACTCCTCAAAGTTTCTAATATACCAGTAGTAACCCCTGGCTTGACTTAATGAGTTTCCGCCCAAATACATTGTCACAACATTTTGCTATTTGCTATGTGCACAAGTGCGAACCCTAATGGACACCCCAGAGTGATCAAGGCTGATACTCGAAAGCGCTCAGATTAGCTCAAAAGCTCTCCTAGTTTATAGAACATTTTCCTTGTGCATGGGCGAACTTAGTATGGGACGAATAGTCTGAAAATTCTGAAATCTTTGCTCGAACACCACGGCTACAAACCAGTTGTGAACTAATAACCAGTCTACTTGAAGACGTGTAATGTAACAACTCACGGTTTGGCCTCGACTTTCTGCTCCTCCAGCTTCCCAGATTCCTGCTGCTGAGCTTTCTCCGATTCTCTCTTTTTCCTCTCCGAGCGCCGGCGCCGCAGACGCCGGAACGACTCGCGCAGAGATTTCTTGAATGACTTGCGTCGGGACATGGCACTATCTCCTGTACCCGTCATATCTGTGACATGTTGTAAAGCATCAAAGTTTTACAAATCAATCCTCATTTGCTTCATAAGTAACTCAGATTATGCAATTTCCAGCTGCTGGTATTGGGTACACAAGAAGCTAGGTTGAAGCTAGGTTGAAATGTCGCTGGTCTCAAGAAAACACTAATGACAAACTTCAGCTAAACACATTGTCAGCCGGTGTCTTTTTCATGCTTACAATCAGTTTTGCACTCACGATTTTCTGCAATACCTAGCACTACAGATAATGAGTTTTTGTGTACAGTCAGTCGAGTTCGGGGTACTCAAAATTGTTACCATGCACTTACACATAGCCAACTCAAAAAGCATAGTAACTATAGTTCCTTAGTAAAGGATTTTTGAGATCTCCAATATTGATCAGACACCTAGAATGCCCACTGACCTGCTGGGTTGAGGGTACACTTGGCCGAGATGTCTTTTTTCTGCTGGTAATCATAGACAGCGTAGCCATGGGCAGTGCCAACAGCCAGACTGGAAAAATACACAGAGATATCAACAAAATTTATCTCTATATATCTCTATATATACAATGTAATATATATCCCAACACAGAGGAAAGTATTACTGCACTTACTAAATGTATAAACTTTTAGAGCAGACTTCTGTGCCATGGATATACCAATAAGAACCTTTATAAACTGTCATACTTCCTTAACTACTCTGGAGGCTATACTTTCAGATTATATACCCGATGTAAATCCAAAGATGTAAATCCAACAATTCAAATCAGATTTTCCAGGTATGTTGAGGGCAAAGCTTTCCTGTTGCATCAGATGATGATGATCCAACTCCCATGCAGCAATGAATCTGCTCTCATACAACAGTCAGTACACAGGTCCTCTTAAAACAGACGTGTATTTTTATCAGCAATTTTTATCCATCATTAATATATTACTAATATCAAAAGTACATCTTTGAAAGAAAGAAAGTTGTAGGCAGACACGGTCTCTCGGCTCTGTATACCTACATTTGCCACTCTGATTGCAGCGCCAGTGCTGTGACAGCGGCGGGAGGCTGGAGTTGTACCACACACGCCGGCTGGAACCCGGCCGGGAACTTCACCTCTCCTCCCTTCACTGGCAGTGCCTCGTGGCCCTTCCACACAAAGTTATCCCGATCGTTGACGACGTGAACTGCGCTGACCTTGATCTCTTGTTCCCGCTCCTCGCGTTCAAACTGCAGAACGACGACCTGGCCGGCCGTTCCTCCGATCAGGAGGGTGTCGCTCAGGGGGCATAGAGATATTTTCTGGATTCCAAGACGTGGATCATCGCTGTACGGATCAAATGTTCCAGTCTGAAATGCAGACAAGATGAACATAGCATGAACATCACATTAGAGGCTGACACCCATTCCAATATTTAATCACATATTAGAGTGTTGTTTATAATATGTCAAGGCATTTATAATTTATATATTGTCACAGAAAGTTTGAAACATACATGTGCCTGGTCTAAAATAATTTGACTAGAAGAATACATGACGGTGATTGGTCAGGAAATTCCTTGTGGGCCATCACACAAGAGATTTTACTACACTGTGTTACCTGCTGACATAGTGGCACTGATCTGCAGTTCCAGGTATTCCAGGCAGTTCCTGTATTCTAACCAAATGCCAGATACATACCTGTACCTGCATTTTAAGACCATACTGTTATGTCTGAACCACAAGTCTTAAAGCTACCAACACGGAACCAGAACGATAGTTCTGTAGAAACTATGCATCACATTGTACTGTTATTCAAACCTTTCTGAATGGCGGCCACTCTTCATCCTCCGGACTGCCGGGGTCTGCCATCTCTGTACCAAACACGGCAGCTGTGGAGACACGATACAGCAGTCTCATAGCGGTGGTGGATGCATCCCAGAACCTCACTGAACCATCCTCGTGCCTGGAAAATCAGGAAATCATTTTTAGCTTCATGTTGGTTTTACAACACCGAAACTGCAAACAGCACCAGCTTTCAAGCATTATTTCATGCTAAAGAGATTCTGAAGGCTAGATACAAGCATATACTTATAATGCCCATTATGACAGTCTGCAAACATTAACATTTACCTAAGGACTGAGGAACATTACATACTACTGGTAAACACCGATTTCTTCACCAACAATAGGGCTCCACATGGATCAAAATAATTTATTCTATGTCGCACGTGACTTTTTATTCTATCCCCATGTCACTTTTACAAGACCATGACGTCACTTTCCACAGTTTTTGTAAAAGGCCACAACGGATTTCTACAACTTTTAAAGTGGCCGTGTCGCACTTCGTTTTTACCCATGTGGCGTCCTAACAATGCTCTGAAGAGATTTTTCAAGATTTTTTTTAACATTCTGCAGTGGAAAAAAAGTGACTTTTTGGAAAGCCTGGTTTCTTCTTGTGTACGTTTGCATAAACCCCTACAATAAACCATACTTAATGCAGTGGTAAAGTTTTACCCAGTGAGCAGGAGCTCCTTGCTGGCGAAGCTCTGGCTGTTGTTGAGGCCGCCAGTAACTGGCCAGTCCTGTTAGGAGGGAAGATAAAGACAACTGTAGAGACACTTCACTGATCACCAACAACACAGGTCTAAATCTAGAAAGGAATCCAGTAATTTACATGTATGTATAGACATATACTTTTTAGCCAACATGTCGGCAATACAACAAGTAGCTATTTCACCTGCAAGTCACTGCCTGGTACATTTGTATACTGCACGGTACTAGTATGTGTACACTGCTACAGCCAATACCGTCCGTAACTGCACAAATACAACATTTATTACATACTTGACCAGCACCCCAGTGCTGAACCAAGTACAGATATTATGAGACTAACCCAGGTTTGAAGATATATTTAAAATTGCTTTTTTTTTCAAAACTCAAAGGAAGCCCGAAACCTAAACTTTGCTCAACTCAGCCTGATCAGTTGCAGAACAGTAATTATGCTCCCCTTACCCTGCCAGAGTAGTTTGAGAACTGTTGCTCCCCAGCGTCCTGGATCTTGCTCCAGAGACTGTCAGGGACGTTGGTGACGTGCTGGGCACAGGTGATAGCGGAGGAGTGTAGACTGGCCATGTAAGGATTGCGGTACGGCTGCCAGCCATGGGACTGCAGGTCTATAGCTACCAGCTCTTCCTCCGCTAGTACGATCAGGGAGTGGGGCTCATCGTAATCTGGGAAACACAAGATGTAGAGGTCATATGGACTTGCTTTATATAAATACAGCAACATATTCAGAAACATTTTTAATAAAAACTTGTCAACTATTATCACATGTAAGATGCTCGGCTGCGAGTCGCAACTCAAAATCCAGTGAAGGGATCTTCCTCTTTCACCCCAATTGCCCATGCCCTGCTTGGCCCAAGTTAGTCAACCGTCATTTTCTGGCAGCAAAATAGCCTAGTTCAGATCATTTCATTTACCACTATATATAGAGTATATCTGGAGCATTGGTATGTATATGCTATTTACAATGTACATACCGAAGCCAGCAACACGTCAACTACACTGATCGTTGGTCTTTCTTCAGATTTTCTTCACAATCCACGACACAGTGTAGCTCATGTAAATTATGGACAAGATACGGACACATCAAGTGCTATGGTATATTTCTATGACTTGGCAGTGGGTAACCATAAACAGATATATTCGTTAGCAATGTCACTCCAGCTCTAATTACCAGAGTTGTCGTAGTCAGCCAGCTCATCAGCGGAGTTCAGTGTGACGAAATCCACGACACGCGAGGTGAAGTCGAACACGACATGGTCCTGTCCCTGCATGACGCTGACAGTGTGTCTGTCGCCATAGCTGGCCCGGGGCATCCCGCCAGAAAATATGATCAGTGGATCCCTGTAATATAACAGGGTAGAGTGGATTGAGAATATCATACACGCCAAACTTGTCTAGGTAGGACATTACATGATGTATAGGCAAATCTAATGTATATATGTACATAGATCTGATGAAAGAAGAATAGTAGAGTAGTAGTAATAGTCAATACAGCCAGTTGCATATATTGCATCTATTACATAAACTCCAGGGATAACCTGGTTTGTACTAAATAGCAAGCAGCAACACCTGATCACAACTCCTTTATGAAATACTATGAATATTGTAAAAGAATATACAGATACAGTCAGAACTTCTCGAAATTCTTAAGAAGGAATAGTAATCTTACGCCTTGGCAGTCTTCCATTGCACTCTGTTCACAGCTTTGCATGGGAATGGCCCTGGCAAAGAAAAATACAAAACTTAATAGTGAGTATGACGGATCTGCTGGAAGTTTACGATTCTCAGACCAGTTATTACAACAGAATTAAAAGTCTACTACAAGAAATCATTTTATTCTGTACATCAACACAGACATTTTTGAAGTGAAAAATCAAGTCCATCCTGCTCTAAAGACCACCTGTATATAAAGACCACTAGCTCATAAAGACCACAGTTTACAAGTCTGCATGGGTATACTTTCCATGTTACTGAACCTGCATATATATAAAGTCAAAAAGACCACCTGTGTATAAGGATCACATTTTGTTGGTCCTTACAATCTCTCTGTGTAAGAAGATTTGAATTTGCAAATTACTCTATTTTTGTATGATTCCTAATACTTCCATGTACCTTGTTATTGACTTTTCATAGGTGGTAATTGTTCCATAATATGCATTGGCAGGACCACTGAGGTGTAATAATTGCTCCCAGCTGACATCGGGCCGGCGGCCGGCGCCCGCGGCCGCGCCCGGGCGCGCGGGAGGCGGGGGGGCACACCGAGGGGGGG
>JAAUYG010200862.1_pt1 | contig 16740 bp, 9 predicted proteins | sample 7278091 | NCBI WGS metagenome assembly JAAUYG01 (sample SAMN14350201, study PRJNA611818) | marine sediment metagenome | isolation source: surface marine sediment (0.6m) | place: French Polynesia: Moorea | collected 2018-08 | reverse complement strand
CTACTACTACTACTACTACTACTACTACTGCTGCTGCTGCTGCTGCTGCTGCTACTACTACTACTACTACTACTACTACTACTACTGCTGCTGCTGCTGCTGCTGCTGCTACTACTGTAGTAGTAGTAGTAGTAGTAGTAGTAGTAGTAGTAGTAGTAGTAGTAGTAGTAGTAGTAGTAGTAGTCCCGTACAAAGTCATTGTACTTGGATCCCGTAGGAACATGTTCTCTACACGGCCATGGACAACCTGGACATTGATCCCGTATCTGGAGACATCTACGCAGCAGGCCATCCATGTCGCTACTTGATCCAGAAATACATCATGGATCCAACATCAAACTTCTCGCCATCCCAGGTAGTTGCATTTAAGACAGCGCATTATTATATATGCGCATGTAGGGAAGTAAATAATTGTGTAGATATCCAAGAGGTCGGGTGCTACTTGTGACCATAAAAATAAGTTGAACAAATGATTCATGAATCATCATCATCATCATCATGGTCACCCTCCTCCTCCTCCCCCTTCTCCTCCTCCTCCTCCCCCTTCTCCTGCTCCTCCTGCTCCTCCTCCTCCTCCTCTTCGTCATTATCATAATCGTCGTCATCGTCACCCTCCTCCTCCTCCTCCTCCTCCTCCTTCTCCTCCCCCTCCTCCTCCTCATCTTCGTCGTCTTCGTTATCGAGAGTTGCTTTAGTTCTACTTTGTTTGTTTTGGAGATTCCAAATTAACCGTCACGGTATTAAAACCACTCTTCTTTATGTTTTGATGGCCCAGTTGCCCCCATACCATCTGATGTCACTCACACATACCTCGGCGAACCTTCTCCCCCCCAGGTATTACGCATACAGCGTCACCCAGGTAATGGGACGCTTGGGGAGATCACAGAACTGCTGGCTGACGACGGGCGTCTCCTGTCTGGCTCCAGTGTCGCCGTCACAGTCGGTGACAAGCTGCTGGTGGGGAGTATCGCATCTGGGGCATTGGTGTGTGACCTCGCTTGACTCAACTGCAGCCGACAACTGGGGATCGGGGTGGAGGCCCATGTGCTTTTTTGTTTTCACTGTGTTTGTGTGTTTAATAAAATGTGCTTACCGTTAAAGTACACTTTTTTTTGTTTACAAAATCTGAAATGATTTACGAGGTGTTGATAAAAAGAGGATTTTAGCACATTTAGCATACAGTTGAGGGCCTGCTGCTGAGCACAGAGTGCTTCAAGCCGGTGGAGCCTGAGCATTGTACGCCATTAACAACACGGGCTGGCCCACAAGCTAAACTTTTTTTCAAGTTATTTAGAGTACCATATACTATGACCCACAATTAATTTCTTTCTGACATTTTTTATCTTTAAAGCAAACCGTTATCCTGCGGCCAATCTGATCTTATACAACGAGGTGAAATTTGTAAGAAGCCTTGCCGCCAAAATATGTAAACGGTACCATGAATCTTGAAATTCCTAGTTTAAATTTGATCCCGCAGATCCGGAATATGAGCATAAATCGGTGCATGCGATGATTGTTTTTATACAATTATCAATTTATGTATTTGTGTAATTTGTTTACTTACTGTACCGCAGATTCACATAGTTTGCTGTTAGTGTAAGGCATGGGATCTTTATGATATATGCATGTATGTATAGAAGCTGCGCAGCGTAATATCAAATAGATTCACTATAGTACAGGGATTTTGTATATACAGACCACCCTAGGTACCAACAAAGTGTGGTCCTTATACACAGGTGGTCTTTATATACAGGTTCAATAACATGGAAAGTATACCATTGGGGACCTGTAAAATGTGGTCTTTATAAGCAAGTGGTCTTTATATACAATTGGTATTCAGAGGAAGTTTGTGTATTTACGTCAATTACATATGCTTGAATACTTATATTATGACTATGGATGGCACATTTTAAATATTTACCCATATCGCTCTAACAGCTGAAAAACTAAGGCCTCTATGCTAGCTTAATATGTAGTGCAATGCCCCGTACAATGCACAAGTATTTCCTTAAACGATCGTACTCGCATCCGGTAAAATTGGTTGTGCGCAACCACGTAGTTGGAGTTCAAAATTGCATCACCCTGAGCCCCTACCCGTCATGGCTTGTCTGTATGTTGACACTGTGGGAACTCACTCCGGCGTGTTCAGACCCCCCGAAGGGCCTTCTGTAGTATAATCCACACGTCTCGCTTAAGGGTGTAACATAATATCTTGTCTTCTTTTTCATCCGTTAAACTGTACTTCAACGTTCAGATCTGCCCCATCTGAAAAAAGAAAGAAAGAAAGAAACACACACACAGATAGACCGAGCGTGATAATGTTGAAGGTTGAAGTTTGCAGTTGTTTCAGAAAGAAACACAAAGGTTATGCCATCTCAATATATGGCAACGAAGCGAAATTTCTATGCATCATAGCCGCCCAAATATAAAACGGCTAATTTGGATGTACTTTTTTAAAGACTTTCTAACAACTGTATTGCTACTGTTAGTACAAGCAAGAACATTAAGACCAGACCTCCATTATTGATGAGTAAAGTTGGTTTTGCATTTTGGTTTGTTTCTCTTGTTTTTTTTTGCATTTTGGCTTGCATTCCATCAGCCACTCGATTGCCTACGGATGCCGGCAAACCGAAATTTTCGGTGGTTCCCTGGGGGATAAACATGCAGAAGTAGGTGAATGGAATATAGCGAGGATTCGAACCTATGACTGTGCGTGTGGCACTGCGAAACTGAGTCTCCCTGTCTGCGAAAGAAACTGGCGTAATTTTTCGTGCTCGAGTAGCGCTTGTGCTTTGTTAATCTACAGGATATGTACATTAAAGGCCGGAAGGAAATGCGAGCTCTTGTGACGTCGAGCATGAACAAACGGCAGCGAAAGATATCTGTAGATTGCTTGGTGTGACGTATATATTAAATAATTAAATCTAATATATCACTCGGCAGTGTATATGAAAAGGATAGGTAGGGAATGTAAAGAATAAACAAATACGCACGAACTGTCATTGCATAAAATACATTGCCTTTTTGACGATGTACTACGTACATAAATAACAAAACAGCGGATCTAAGAAAATATCGGAGCTCCTATTAGCCTGTCATCGTTGGGAAGGGCGCAATAACGGGACAAAGATATCGCTTCACGTTAATTTTTAAAGGTATTCTTTCACATAGAGGCCCACATGTATTTAGTTAGGCTTTCTCTGCCTGCGGTGACAGGCATCTAACGCAGTAAAACCCTGGGGAGGGAGGGGGGTGGCGGAGCCTGCCCGGCCAGTTTTGTGATGTGTGAAAGGGACAATACATCATGGCGAGCCATTCCCAGCCAAGCAGAGAGACGGCATTCTCATCGCTGGCTCACTAACCTGAGTGGGGGTAAATAACGGCTACTTGTCCGTCCCTATACTCGCAATGTCAGACACGCATGTGGGTTTAGACGCAATAAAAGATACTGACAGGTACATAGGTCCGCCACAATGATCGTCCGCTCTCCTTGCAATACCAGTCCGCTGTGGGGTACTACACACCCAGAAACGGCCACCTCAATAATATTTGTGAAATTCTATGTCATATTTAATGGTATGAGCGACGCCATTTTCCAGATTATTCTGAGTGTCCAGGTGAACCACATTCGCATTATTACCTCATTGAAAAAAAAAGTGCTCGCGGGACGAGTCATCCTTTTTGTTTGACTTATGTACGAATAAAGGGCTAGCAACCATTTTATCAATGTCTGTTCACTCACTTTTTTTTTGCTTTTTGTCACTGCTGGATTTTGAGAAGAAAAAAGCTTGGCCCGCAAGAGAAATGTCAACACTGTGTCAGTGTTGAGGGCGGATTTGGTCAATGGAGGGCACTTTCGTCAGGGATATAGTATACAGGGAGGTCTGCTTTGGTCGGTTAAACCTTTCCAAGGCGAGTGGATTACGGCCACAATGAGCGAAATCCACGATCGGCATAACTTGTCAGTTTTCCGGATATAGATCCTTTAAAACACGCGCCTGGGATAATTTTTGGCCTTGTTACTGCCAGGTGCAGGTTAATATCTTGTCACCATAGCTATGAAACACCCGCGGATTATCCGAAGATATCAGCCTCTGGTTCTACTACTACTGGGTAAGTCACGGCTTATAGGATGGGCGAAAAGTGTAGTTTACTTAAAGGCTTGATTTAAACACAAGGATCCATGCAATACCATTTTCCATCCTAGTTCTGTAGCTTCCTTAACATTACATATGAACATTTTTCACACAGAGGTCTGACGATATTCGCCGCACTTCAAACAAGGCCATCATTCCTTTTTAACATGTATGTTTTAACAATTACTGATAGACGTGCATAATTGACATTTAACAGAAATATTTGCGTCACTTGGAACTTTTATCGGTTGTAATGTCATAATAATAATAAAACGACCTTACAACTGTGAAATTGTTTCTTGTACTATGCGATCCAAAATTCTGAATTTTGAAAAATCGGCTGTTGTAACTTCGGAGTAATCTGTGCCATCAACGCCAACCCAACTCTTAAATATTCGTGTCTATAAGAGGTCCTCTCAAATATTCATCACCATCGATTCTCCCTTATTTGTAACTTACATTATATGTATAACAATGGAGCTGAGGGCATTTCTGTTGGTAAAAGCCATTCACATACTGAGTACACATGGACCTGGTCGGTCTCCAGATATCACCTCTAACCCTTGGCCTCTGACCTATGACCTCTGTGGAGGAAGCAGACAGGCAGTGGTCTACCGATGATGTTCTTTGACAAAAGTAAAAGCATGATATCCCGCCGAGTACAGATTCTGTTTTGTGGCATGTCTCTGGCAAGTCTACTGGGCAACCGTAGCTAACCGTCCGTGACCAAAATACCCACAAAATGCCGGCTTGGATACTCTGTTACAGGTGTCACGACAGAATTTCAGTCCACCCCCTGTGGTTTGTGGAGACAATCCCGAGATGTGGTGGAGCTGATAAATACAAGTAATAAGTACGCCTGAAAGACCTGGCAATGTTCCACAATGGTGATCACATACCAATTTTATCCGCGTGCAAGTGTTTTTTATCTCGTCTGGCATCTAGCCGCCTGTCTAGTCACAATTATCTCCAAAATACCGTTTCCACTATCATGCTCTTGGTCATAGACCCTTACCATAAAGTATCACGAAATATTATTAAATGTACTAATAAGCTGTAATGTCCAAAAGCTGTGTCAGAAAATATATATTCTGGAGGAACACATTGTATGGTTCCTCAAGGATTACAAACACTTACCGTTGCCAGTCTTAAAGATAATACTATGTACTGAAAGTGTTTCTGTTTTTCCAGCGGCGATTTCTATCCAGGTTGTGCCTCTCAAAGCCCAGAGGGTAGGGGTGGTCACGGGCAGGCGAAATGTGACAACTTCGGGGAGCATAACCACTGTGGTACCTGTCACATCGGAAGCTGTTGAGAACGTCACAACCCCGTCCAATGCTTCTGTGTCATCGCAGACCAGTGAAGCTTATAATATCACCGGCGTCAGTACTTCGTGGATAGGAGTGAGTGATGTAACGACAGGTCCGCCGATAGGACTAACTGCAAACTCGACTGCTGATACCACACAAGAACACTCTGCCACGACACAGACACCACCGTCTGCCATCAGCACTCCTATCAGAGTTCTAGGTCCACCTGGTCGTACTGGAGCAAGCGGAGCCACTGGGTGGACAGGAGCCACTGGTAGCACTGGAGCCAGAGGATCCGCGGGACCTACTGGAGCCACAGGAGCCACGGGTCCCCGGGGTGAGGTCGGAGGCACGGGCGAACCTGGGGTTGATGGTCAGAAGGGTGATCCTGGAGAAGCTGGACCTCCGGGGGTACAGGGTGTCCACGGCATTAATGGAACAGATGGACTCCCTGGGACGCCAGGTGAAAAGGGAGACCGTGGGGCTACAGGCCCCACCGGGGTCACAGGCAGCACTGGTGCTCCAGGAAGGCCTGGACTCCCAGGATCTACGGGATTCACAGGGCCCACGGGTGTCACGGGAGCTACAGGGGTCAGTGGTTCGCCTGGAGTGCCAGGCCCTACTGGGCCGAAAGGTGATATTGGTCCACCAGGTATTAGAGGATCACAGGGGCCTTCGGGACGGTCTGGTGGCCCTGGATCTCCAGGCGACACAGGTCTACCTAGGCCCAAAGGTCAGGCTGGCCCAACAGGACCGCAGGGAGCTCCAGGTGTTGACGGCGCCAAGGGAGACCCAGGGCTGCAAGGTCGTCCTGGGGAACCTGGCGTTCAGGGGTCCCCTGGACAAGATGGTACACCTGGGAGAGAAGGATCTCCCGGATTACCTGGTGAAGATGGCACACCTGGGGCAACCGGTTTTACTGGAGTGACCGGGCCTGCTGGTCAACCCGGAGCTACAGGGCCAGTGGGACCTCAAGGTGTGGCTGGAGTTCCCGGAGTGACGGGCCCTCCAGGAGAACCTGGGTTGGTTGGACCCACGGGAGTCACTGGGGTTACTGGTGCTGTGGGGGAGACGGGAGCCACTGGTTTCCCTGGAGCTACAGGGCCCACTGGACTTCCAGGACCTCTAGGTCAAGCAGGTATTAACGGTACAGGTATTCCTGGAGAAACTGGTGCCACTGGGGCGACTGGAGCTGTAGGAGAATCAGGACCCACGGGTTCCACAGGTTTTGGGGAAACTGGAGCCACAGGATCCTCGGGGCAACCTGGAGCAACTGGAGCTACAGGACCTGTAGGAATGCCTGGATCATCTGGAGCTACAGGGGGGACTGGGTCTGTAGGGGACACTGGCTCTACCGGCAGCACTGGAGCGACTGGTCCTATAGGCCTGACTGGTAATCCTGGATCGCCTGGAGAGACTGGGTCAACGGGTGCATTGGGACCTGCTGGAGCCACTGGGATACGTGGGCTGCCAGGGTCTACAGGGTTCACTGGTCCTGAAGGATTCACTGGGGCTACAGGACACAGAGGCCCGTCAGGCAACCCAGGAGCTACTGGTAATACTGGAGCAGAGGGACGTGTGGGAGCCACTGGAGATTACGGTAGACCAGGAAATCCCGGATCCACGGGGGCCACGGGAGAGGAAGGTTTAACTGGGGCTACGGGCCACAGAGGCCCGCAGGGCAATCGTGGGGCTACCGGGTACACTGGTGACACAGGACCATTGGGCCCAGTAGGACCTAAAGGCAGCCACGGAAGTACTGGGGCGACTGGTGAAAGGGGTCCTGCTGGAGAAAGGGGGTTACCAGGAGAACCTGCCACACCACATCCAGACCTCGGTAAGCTCAGTAAATCGCTCTATTCTTAGTTCTATTTTTGGCCTTATTTTTTGTTTAATCATTGTTTCTTTTGTTTAATCATTGTTTATCTATAGGAGTCTTTTGGGTTCATTATGGATGTAGCTTTTGTGCCGACGTTAAGTTTAATTTTATCACTTAATTAGTTTATGTACATGTACACCTCCACTTGGATTTAGCAAGAGATGTGATTACTGCTTATCTGGGTGCTTAAGGCCTGAATCTGGTGTTTAACAAAGGTAATGAACCGATTAAAATATTAAACTCCCACAATCGGATCTGTTCTTTACTATAGAAGCGTATTGATTACAACCTTTCGTGTGTTACAGAATATATTCCTGGTATGCGAAGAGACATCTCTGAACTAAATAGGGTTTTGCGTGAGATTCGCCAGATTGACATTCAGCAGCTGGACAATGACATTGAAAGCATCCATCGGTTGGTAATACGTCTGCAGGACACCCACCTGGATCCTCTCAGCCGGGCCATACTGAGTACAGACAGGGAGGTCGGCAGGGTCACCAACCAATACCAGGCGCTGGCGAGCTTCTTTGACAATGTGTATGGTGATGTCAGAAATCTCACGCGCGCGCTCAATATCCTCGATACTGTCGTCAACGACATAGACGGTGATCTGAGTTCGCTAAACAGGTCTCTGATCACTGTTAACGGTTCTTTGAGCTCCCGAGTGGAGCAGCTAGTGGAGCGAAATGCCCAATGCAAGAATAACACCGAGGAGGTCAACCAGACAGTCGTGGTACTGACTTCTGGTCTGGAGCAGCTGAAGGTCGAGCAGGCCGAGATGAATGAGACACTGGTAGCTGCAGTTCACACTCTGATGGATGATACAGCGATCTTGAGAAATCGGACTGCTGATTTAGAACAGTCGCTCAACCTAACAAGTATGCAGTTAAAATTACAGTCAAACCGCACGGAAAAACAGGCCGACCTGGAACCACTACAGTCGAACGTGGCTAATATTCGCTCTGATCTGGATACACTGAATGCCACGATGACCGGTGAGATTGCCCGGCTCGAGGGCCTGCTCTCAGCGCTCAACAGCAGGTCCAAGACTCATGGGACGACACATCCACCAGACAGGTATAACGTCACATCCGGTTGGGAGATCGGCGTAGGCAATACTTCACTTCCATCGACGCCATCTTGGCCAGCACAGAACGCTACAGGCTGGACCACAATAAGCCCCAGTGATCTAGAAAACACCAACAACAATACAGACTCTGTATGGGCGATAATAGAGAGGCTTCAGATTGACTTTCAGCAGATGTCTGCCACAGTATTTGGGGAGCTGAGCCGACTGAACGAGACTCTAGTCGAGTATAAAGCGGCAGCATCCTCTGACTCGGACGCTATCGAGCAAAACATCTATTCCGTTAATTCTACAGTAGTGCACCTTGCAGGTGATGTTCAGCGAAATAATCAAACCACCGAAATGTTAATCAATGATCTGGTACAGAGGATAGTCGAACTGGAGAGAAAAGTAGCTGTTCTAGAGAACGGTACAAGTTCACAAAATACCACTGGAGTGTGAAACGTTGTGCTAAATTAACGTTGTGATGTGAGGGACTAGAAATATGAAATCCATGACACTGCCGAAAGTAAATTCCTATGAAACCTTGTCAGTATAGTCTTTTTCTTCGCTTGTGTGCAACGTTTGAAATCCCTGTGAGTATAAAGCAATGAATGATGTATTTCCTCAATCGACCTATCCTCCATTTCGACCCACGACTCTCTCAACCCACGACCCATTTCTGACCAAGAATTCAAACGTTTGAAAGAAAAAATGACCGCATAGATCCATAGATCCCATACACCGCTATCGGTACTAACTTTAGCAAAGGTATTTGAAATAAAAAATAAATGATAATGATGCAACGCATTTTCTTTAATTTCAAAACTGCTACATTGTACACGCACATCTAACGACCGTAAAAACTGTCTGAATATGGGAACCGGCTTAAATCCTTCAGTACAGGGTCGTTTCATTGTAATGAATTCTGCCATTGGTGTGTTTTAAAGTTCAAAGTGCCCTCTGTATCTACTGCTTACTTCTGAAACAAACAAAAAAAAAATGATCAGGTTTGTTTCGCCATCATTGATGCAGTCTGTGAGTCCCTATTGTCAAAGAAATTTATAGAATGACTCGTACATGAGCTTGGCGTTGGAAAGATTACCCAATATATTCTCCATAGACATAATTCCACTATGCCGAATATTCGGCATCTTGTTAACAATTATTTTACGGCTGTCCGTGTCAGTTCGAAGGCCGGTCCTTCCAGAGGCCGGTGGGGTGACTTGTATCTAATGGACACTAGTCTGCAGGGAATTCCGTTGGTAGCAAGTAGATTTGGCCAATTGTGGGCATATGGAAATTGCGATGTAGTGTCCCATCCATGGTCTGGTGGTCAACATGCAACGAGTTGTTACTGTTCCAGTTTTTTTGTAATACGTCGAGGTGCACTCTGGAAGCGTTGGTTGGGAAGTGGCTAAGATGGCGTAATACGAAATCTGATTTGTAATGGACAAGTGTTGATGACCGCGTCTGAGCACATTCGACAGTCCCCTCTCCCTCTTAAGTGTTACTAATCCTATATGGCGTGAAGATGTGGAATGTGCTTCGGTATAGCAAGTACTGTTTAGAGTTTCCTGTGGATTATCAAGTAAACGAAACTGGTTCTCAGGAATTTATGCGACACACAGGCCACCGTTTTCATTTCAAGGTAGTCAAACTCTAACATAGATTCAACAAAGAATGTTGCTGCCGGCTTTGTCGTGTGAAACTGCTCAAATGGATCAAAACGCGCGGTGCTTTGTTTGCAACAGGGAGTATTTTCAACCCCTTGGCGGGAAAGTTTTCCGGACATACCCGACAAAAACCTACGCCACGACTCGACGGCAAAAAGTGCATTGTTAATGAAAGTAAACCTGTACAAGTGGCTGGTAATGATGCAACGGTACGTGGGTAAATAGTACACTTCTCTGGCGGTGGATTATCGCTTTCAAGGAGTAGGCACACCCAGGAAAACAGTGGCCATGTCGTCTCGCGTTTGCATGACTCATTCTGAACAGCCAAGAACGGCCAAGAGCGGTCTTCAGCTCCCGAATGAAACTGAGTATTCATTTGGCTATTTTATGGCGCGAAATACTTCCTATTCAGTAAGTGCACATTTACGGAATCCTCCTTGCTGTCATTGTTGAATGTTGGGTCAATAGAACACGATACCAAGTGGATTTCAAATAAGGACATGTCAGGTTTATACCTACTGGGCAAAATGTTTAATGAGGTCCCAATTGTTGCTTGTTACTAAAAGATAAACACGACATTGGCCAGACAAAAAATCTAAAGTACTCTGTATATTATTAATCAATAGGGATCAGGTCAAGTCCATGGCAACGTTCTGAAATTACCATACGGGTAGAATTCGTCACACCAAAGGAACATCTGTCATCACAGCACTTGCATGCCAAATTTCATTCTCTGGTGACTTCCCGGCTGGCGTAAGGCAACGTTGCTTTTTAGCTGGTATGCTAAAATCTACCTTGACCAGTCTCAAGGGGTGCGAATTAGAGCAGCCAAATTTATTCCCTTGGCGAAGACCATGAAACTCGCATCCGAAAGAAACTGGTTAGCTTCATGTGGAGTGCAGAATAAAATAAAAGACTCCTTTACTAACCTATGATGCGCTCCATAACGGCCCCCCTTTACATCACTTCCGTGTTACTGGACTACCTACCATCTCGGCCAGTCAGATCGTCAGAGAAATATGTCCTCACAGTTCACAGACCTCCAACAACTGCATACTGATCGCGTTGCTTTGATTTTATGACGCCTTGTCTCTGGAATGCTTAATGGATTTTTACGTTTCAGAACAACCATTCATGCATTGGCATGCCCTTTTACAATCTTTATAATTTTGTATTAGTACAAGCAGCAATTTAGTGTTTAGCGTATTTTCATTCTTATCGTTTATTTATCATTTAAAGTTTCTTGGGTGACCTTTGCTATGAATTTTGCTGATGTATTTTATACATAGTGAAATTGTTTGATAATGTTTGTGATTATGTCAAGTGCTCTGAGCACAGCGCTCTAGGTATTGGATGCTGTTGCTGCTTCTGTTTCTGCTACTACTGCTGCTGCTGCGGCTTCTCCCCCCCTTCTCCCCCTCCTCCTCCTCCTCCTCCTACTACTACTACTAGTGCTGTTGCTGCTAATACAACTACTATCCCTACAACTACAATTAAGCTACTGCTGCTGCTACTAATACTACTACTACTTCTGCTGCTGCTACTGCTCCTCCTCCTCCTCCTCCTCCTCCTCCTCCTGCTGCTGCTGCTGCTGCTGCTGCTACTACTACTACTGATTTGGTGAAAAAAATACTACCATACATTAGTTGGAAAATCTTCATAACTGTAGAATAGTAATGTTTTGAATTTTTAGACCACCGTTGCAGAGAAACGTAACTTAATTAACCGGCGGACAAGTGCCACTCACCATAACAGCTCTGCTGACTGTCAAACTGAACTAAAAATTAAAGAGAAACAGAACTGCACTGATCACATTGCACTTTTATTTCATTATAGACCACACTTGTCTAGCGCCATTTGAGGATCAAGAAATATAGTCTTTGAACATTTAACTTCTGGCTTCGCATAAAGTTATAGAAAACAAATAAGATTTTCAAGGAGGCAAAATAATCAATATCCACATAGCGTTGGTAGCTAAAGTGTTCAGCATAGCAAGTAGGATGAATGGCTCCATTTTACCTCTGAATACAATACTAAATATGTATAATATGGATTACAATTTACCTCCAATGTAACTGAACACCATTTACAACACAGCTGCAACATAATGGCATTTTAGGTTAGAAACTGGTTTCATTGATATCAGAATGTGAATACGATTCCATTGGCGAAAGTAGCACTGTACTGGGTTAATACAGAGTAACGTGGCTAATGCTGCTAACACAATCTTTTAACATCAGCCTAGTTTAGCAAGTCTTCTCTCCAGATCTGCTAGTCTCTGCAGCAGGTCATCGACCAATATCCCTGTACTGTGGTTGTTTCTTCCGACATCATCCGTAATGTCAGCTATGGTGGAATTAATCTCAGACATCCCTTGTTCCACTCTGTCTGAATCCGCCTCTACTGATGCTTTATAATCGACCAATGTCTCGTTTAAACCAGCCATCTCCTCGTCACTTCTGGCCAACAGATTCTGGAAATTGTCCTTAAGGTCCCCTATTATCGCCCAGGTGGTAGTGTTGCTGTCAGTGGTACGGGAAGTCGTGAGCTCTGACCTAGTCGTCCATTCTGGACTTGTCGGTAGGGAAGAGTTAACCCAGGCCCCCCGGCCTGTAGTGGCGTCATATCCTGTGGGAAACTCTGATGATTTGGACTTTGGCGGATCGTTGTAGACCTCTGATAACAGCCTCTCAACCCGAGTAATCTCGATCGTCATGGTCGTGTTCAGAGTGTCCAGACTAGACCTAAGCTTAGTCACGTTGAATTCTAACTCTTCCAGGGCGGCGAGGCATGCGATGCTTCCTGGTGTCACATTCAAAGCCAAGTTGAAGGAGTCTTCTAAACTTGAGGTAGTATTTCCTAGGGTCGCTGCATCGATCATCAAGGTGCCCAAAGAGCTCCAGAGTGTCTCGTTCATGGATCTATGAGCCAATCGTAGGCTCTGTATGTCAGAGGCTAGTATCAAAACAGTCTGATTCATATCAGCGATGTTCAGACACTGATCTGTGCTTTCCAGCTGCCACACGCCGGAGCTCAGAGTGTCTGTAACGTTGATCAAAGACCTGTTGAGAGAGGCCAGGTCTGGGTCGAGGTCATCGACGACAGAGTAGAGGACGCCGAGTCTCTGAGCCATTTCCCTTATGTCACTGTGCACATTGGTAAAGAATGGAATGAGGAACTCATATTGACTGCTCACCGCCCCAAGCACCCTATCGGAGGCTAGAACGTCCCGGCCTATAGGGCCAAGCTGACTGGTTTGCAGTCGTAGAATCATGCGGTGTATGCTGTCGATGTACATATGGCGCCGTGGAAGATCAATCAGGCTGAGCCCACGCACAGCAAATTTCAGGCTATCCACATCAGCCTGCATGCTGGGAATGAAGTCTGGAAGACAGTCATGCCAGTCAGTTACTTGGGATTGGCTAAGTACACATGTGTATAGTTAAGATTTTACATGAGCTCGCCGGATAAACCTTAATTTGACGTAATTTGACAGAACGCCTTAGATTAAACTTAAATCCTTTGTTGTTTGGTTTAATGCTAGCTACATTGTACTGCATATTGAGGCAACGTAAAATACAAGTGTAGAATTTATCCAGTTAAATGTCTTACATCAGGACGATTTCCTAATTAATATACTTACAGATATCAGGATGCAGTATCCCTGGTCGTCCTGCAAATCCTCTCTCTCCAGGAGGACCCCTTTCACCAGTCGCTCCAGTACGGCCGTGGTTTCCTTTTGGGCCTACCGGACCCTCTGGCCCTCTCTCACCTGTAAAGCCTGTAGCTCCACGATTGCCCTGCTGGCCTCTGTGGCCCATAGCCCCAGTTAGGCCTTCTTCCCCTGTGGCTCCCGTGGATCCGGGATTTCCTGATCTACCATATTCTCCAGTAGCTCCCACACGTCCCTCTGGTCCAGTGTTACCAGTAGCTCCTGGGTTACCTGGTAGACCTCTGTGTCCTGTAGCCCCAGTGAACCCTTCAGGACCAGTAAACCCTGTAGATCCTGGGAACCCATGTATTCCAGTGGCTCCAGCAGGTCCCAATGCACCTGTTGACCCCGTCTGTCCAGGCGACCCAGGATTACCAGTCTGGCCTATAGGACCAGTAGCTCCAGTAATGCCGATGGGCCCAGTGTCCCCGACAGACCCAGTTTCTCCTGTAGCCCCAGCGGATCCAGGCATTCCAACAGGTCCTGCAGATCCACTTGCTCCAGATAGTCCCGTGTAGCCAGTATTTCCAGTTTGTCCTAAACCTGTGGCCCCCGTGGGTCCTGGTTCTCCTACATCTCCAGTCGCCCCAGTGGCGCCAGTTTCCCCAGGAATACCAATACCGTTAACACCTGTCTGACCTGTGAGTCCTGGAGGTCCCATGGGTCCTGTAGCTCCAGTGAAACCAGGGGCTCCCGTCTTCCCTTGTGCGCCCTCAACCCCAGCGACTCCCGGGAGTCCTACCAACCCAAGTTCTCCTGGAGGTCCCGTCGCTCCTGTAGCCCCAGCCACACCCTGGGGCCCTGCTGGTCCTGTGGCTCCAGGTTGACCAACATGCCCTGTAGCGCCAGTAAAGCCGACTCCTCCAGATATCCCAGGACTACCAGATGATCCAGAACTCCCTTGTCTGCCAGGTATGCCATCTTTTCCGTGTTCTCCCGGAGCGCCTTTGGCTCCAGGGAAACCCTGTGTCCCTTGGTCCCCTTTAGCACCATCAATCCCTGGAGAACCCTGAGGCCCTTTTGGGCCAGCGGGCCCTCTAGGTCCTGAAAAGCCCGGATCTCCTGCTGCTCCACGTCGTCCAGCAGGTCCTGGCCGTCCACGTATGCCCTTCCTACCTGGCCTCCCAATATTTCCCTTGGGCCCGACAGGTCCTGGGATACCAGGGAGGCCTCTGCTGCCGGTAGCTCCAGGGGCGCCTCCTAATCCTGGCCTCCCTATAGATCCTTGCATCCCTGGTGGTCCTGTGTCTCCTGTGTCTCCTTTGACCCCACCTGGACCTCGTGGACCATTTTCTCCCTTCTCCCCCGGTTTTCCTGGGATTCCGTTAACCCCAGAGATGCCATGGGGACCCCATGGACCAGGCTGTCCTGCTATACCAGGCTCTCCCTTTTCCCCGGCATTACCAGGGTGTCCTGTGACCCCAGTTTCACCTCTAGGCCCAGTGGCCCCAGTTGCTCCCATAGAACCTACAGATCCTGTTCCCCCAGTGCTGCCTGTGGATCCTGTGCTGCCAGTGGCTCCAGTGGCCCCAGGATGACCAGGGAGAGGACTGCTTGCATCCAGTGTAGAGCTAGCTGTAGTAGTATCAGTAAATAGTGGCCATGGTGTAGTGTAATTTACAGATCTCCCGGGTCTTGCTGTAGTATTAGCTGTGGTAATCTCTGTGCCAAGATGCTGGGTAGTGAAGATTCCATGACTGAGCTGACCGCTGGTCACTAAGTCTCCAGTGCTGCTACTGCTAGAGACATTGTACCGGAGGCTGGTGGTACCTTGGTGTAACTCTTGGTTCGTCGTTGAGAGCATCAAATCAGTGAGTGAAGATGGTAGTGTACTGGTATTGTATCTTGCAGATGTGGGTTGGGTTGATACAGTGTGTGCAGATAGGCTGTATAGGGTAGGTAAGGAACTAGCCTCACTGGTTACGGTGCCACTAACTGCCCGAGTCTCTGCTAGTGTAGCACTAGCCAAAGTTGATGTGTAAAACAAAGTGTAGTTTGTTTCCAGTGTAGTAACGTCTGCACTTGTTGCACTGTCCATTGTAATATGTGCCTCTCGTGTCAGATTTAGTGTTGTTACGTTTTCTGCAGATGTAGTGTATGTATCAGTTACTCTTCTGTAGAAATATGCCTCAAAATCAGATACAAGGCCCGTAACACTGCTTGGCGTTGTAACGTTATCCACTTTAGTTGTAACACTAACTGTACTAATGTTGCCTTTTTCAGGTAAAACACTAACTACTGTTGTAATGTTGTCTACATCGCCTGTTATATTGACTGGGGTTGTAACGTCTACTTTAGGCGTAACACTAAATGCAGTTGTAATGTTCTTTATTTCAGGTGTAATACTGGCTTGTGTGGGTGTGGTAGTTTTGTGTATTTCACCTATAACATTGACTGGTGATGTATCGTTGCTCATTTTAGGTGTAACACTGGTTGGTGTTGTAATATTTACTTCAAGTATAACACCGCTTTGTGTTGTAATATTTACTTCTCTGGTACCATTGACTTGTGTTGTAATGTTGTCCATTTCAGGTGTAATGCCGGTTAGTGTTGTAATGTTGTCTATTTCAGGTATAACACTAATTGACGTGGTAATGTTGTCTAGTTCATGTGTAATGTTGCCTGTTTCTAGTATAACACCGATTGGAGTTGTGGTGTTTATTTCACCTGTACCATTGTCTTGTGTTGTAATGTTGTCCATTTCAGGCGTAACGGCAGTTAATGTCGTAATGTTGTCTATTTCAGGGGTAACACTAATTGGCGTGGTGCTTATTACACCTGTACCGTTGACTTGTGTTGTAATGTTGTTCATTTCAGGTGTAACACTGACTAGGGTCGTAATGTTGTCAGTTTCAGGCATAACACTAATTGGCATTGTAATGTTGTCTATTTCATGTGTTATGTTGCCTATTTCTAGTGTAACACCGATTGGTGTTGTAGCGTTTATTTCACCTGTACTAT
>JAAUYG010148307.1_pt1 | contig 16740 bp, 20 predicted proteins | sample 7278091 | NCBI WGS metagenome assembly JAAUYG01 (sample SAMN14350201, study PRJNA611818) | marine sediment metagenome | isolation source: surface marine sediment (0.6m) | place: French Polynesia: Moorea | collected 2018-08 | reverse complement strand
TTTTTTCTAAAGGACAAATAACTTCCCGGTATTTCCCAGTATTTCCCATTAAATCCCGTCTTTTCCCATTATTTCCCACTGCCCTAGGAAATAATATTATTTCCCGGGAAATAGCCAACCCTGCCTGGAAGATGGTGTTTGTTTTATCTCGTTTTCGCAGCGCAACTTTAAGAACACTTTGTGAAGCAAAAGACGTAGGTTACAGTTGCGACTTTTCGAAAAAATAGTCCTAACCCGCGATTTTGGTACAACACTTATTGGACTCGATATCACGTAGAATAGAGAGTCCTATTGATCTAAGGCTTATGCATGCTCGCATATGGCTAGTAAGCCAGAATTTCAAAATGAGTAGTCCAAGCGTGTGTCACATTGCAGTAATCCGGTAATCAGGTAATGTTCAGTAATGTACAATAATTATTGACATGTTTGTAAGTGCTGATCTTATACCATGAGAAAAACATGTAGAGTTATTTATTGGTTTATTTAGTGTTGAGGTGCAAATATCCCCAGTGTTTATAGTATCAGCAGAAGCAGTAGTGTGTTTGCCTGAAGCAGTCCGATGCAGTACAGTATGGTCCGATGCAGTGTTTACTGTTTCGGTACAGACGCATTTGGGTGTTGATTAGCCTACCGTTACAAATGACTACCTACCGTTTACTGTTGAAATAGGCCCTTTACTTGAGCTATTAGTCAAAAAGGGGCGTTCATGGCTAGCGATTGATATCTTTGAAAATTTGTGTATGGTTTTGTACTTTTATGACTGAAATCAGTGTGTTTGTATATGTATGATGTTAGTAAAAGAACACAATTTGCCTAATCTGAGGTGTGTATTATTTTAGTCACATATACATGATGTAGGACATTATAGGCCATTGTAATTGAGAGACTTACAACTCTGTTGCTTCTTTTTGACAGTTGTGATGCTGACCCAATAACACTTGCAAAGTATGTAGTGGCGCTGGCAAAGAAAGACAAGACTGAACAGGAGCATAAGGAACTCTGTATCCGGGAACTTGATGTATTCCTACAAGAAAGTAAGTTGCCTAGGTAGTAGGTATCTCTGTACTAGATCTGCTTTCTGCAAATCAATATAAGACCATGAATTTTTGCTAAGAGTGTGTATCTGTGTACAATATGCAGTAGAACTGTTTACACATATGCTTATCAATGTTAGACTTTGATAAATTTCAGCATGTTCAAGGTACTAGACAACTTTGTTGTTGAACTTCCTATCACTTCTTACTGTTCTGTTTTTCAGAAACCAAGGATTTTGTAGACACCTTATTTGTAGCCTTACAGAACAAGGTATATCTGGCATCAGCCAGTGTTGTTCCTATTGTCTCCACTACCAAAATCATTCCTGCGGTGGCCAGTCGTAACAACATATTTGTGGATACCACAGAACCCGTGGTTCCCCAGACTCAATCTGTTGACTCTCTAGAACTGACAGGTAGTGGTGCCATAGCTAATGTTCAAGTTTCAAAAACCTCGCTGGAAAAAGAACAGGATGGGGACAAAGAAAACAGGAGGAAAATATCCGAGGTAGGATACATCGTGCAGTTGCTTCTTTTTCCTAAAAAGATTAACATGTGTTTAACTATGCTGGAATTTTAATAAATTTCAATTCGTAATCAAAGATCTATGAAATTAATAAAGAAAACCTTGCAATGTTTCTGCTGCTTCTGATGGAATTGATTTGAAGGCAGCATTATCATTCTTGTTGTTTGCATAAGTGCATGTATGTGTATGTACCAGTAATATGCATTCTAATATTTGACAGTCGGAGCTGCTGGGTAGAAAACGTTCCATATCCCGGAGTCGTTCACGTAGCCCTGTACGTAGCCTGCCAAGGCGTAGCTTAGACAGAAGTCCCGCTAGTAGAAGTCTTCCCCGGCGCAGCCCTGGTCCACGCCGCTCACGCAGCCCTCGACGCTTCTCCCGTAGTCCACGTAGGTCTTCTAGGAGTCCCCGGAGATCTTCTAGAAGTCCCCGTAGAAGTTCACGCAGTCCGCCTCGTAGAACCTCCAGAAGTCCTCGTCGATTTTCTCGGAGCCCTAACAGGCTGTCTCGAAGTCCACGGAGAAGCCCACTAAGGGACCGGTTAGTCAGATTGTACAAACCCTAACAACACATCAACATATTTCATATCATATCTACAGTCATATTGTATTTGCAATTATCATGCGTAAACCTGCAAAATATGTTATACAATAATATGTGATAAATTTATGTATAGTTGCTGTGTACTATCGCAACCACTGTGGTTGATGATACATTGTTTCACAATGCGTAGCCTTCAATGGCTTCATTATCAATCAGGAACATGATGTTATTCCTGTTTTGATGTATTGTGAAACTGCCAAATGTGCCAAGAAAAAACTATCTATCTGATAAGCCCTGTATAATGCATGTCATAGACCGCGTCTCTAAAGAACCTAGAGACAGCGTTGTGTCTCATGCATAGGCCTTGTTCCTGTATACATGAAAATCTAGATAAAATATTAGTATTACCCGGTAGTAATGTTTGATTTGGAAAACTGGAGCAATATTGAGGCTTTGCATGTTGATATATTTCAGGAGTGACCGGTTTCGTCGTGCGGGTGATCGACCACGTGCCCGAGATTATGACCGTCCTAGAGGTCGTGGTGGACGTTTCGAGGGTGATCTTCGCTCTCGTCTGTCCAGAAGAATAGGAGGACGCCGCAGTCCTCTTCGCACACGGTCTTTCTCCAGATCAAGAAGTTGTTCGCGGTCACCATGGGCACGCTCCCGATCCAGGGACAGGTTTCCAGTAAAGCGAAAGTCATTTTCTAGGTCACGTTCAAGGTCGCCATGGAAGCGATCACGAAGCCGATCCTGGTCGCGACCACGTTCACTCACCGTGTCTAGTAGGCTATCCAGTTCTTTGTCCCGATCCAGATCAAAGTCTCCATGGAAGTCCAAGAGCAGATCACGTTCCCGCAGCCCAGGTAATGAAAATAAACAAGATATATGATGACTTAACATGCATACTGTACATCACTTTGATGGTGCAATAGACTTGTGTAAAATGATTTTGGGGGACATCTTAAGACTTTGGGGTAGAATCCACTATTGACTGCCTGGCTTAGATCGTTCGGCCCAATACAAGACAGGTCTGAATTAGCTCATCACACCTACTAGTACACCCGCATGCACTTGCGCACACCCAAGTCCAACTTCCAGTTAGCTGACTTTTAACATGTTTAAGGCCCCCATCCCCTACCGCCCACCCACCCCAAATATTTTACGCCATTGCAATTTTTGCCCTGTCACCATGATCACTGTGTCTTATCTGTGCAGGTCATCGGCGAGCTGACAGTCGCAGTTCCACCCCTCCAGGTTACAGACTGCCTCCACTGGACAGACCCGTGGGAAAACCACGCTGCCGAGACTACGACGGTAGGTCTGACAGCCACAAGGCCATTGCTGTGCCTAACATCCCATCAACAACATGTAAAGTGATGATCAGTTGGTTTACAGACAGATACAGCCAGGTTTCGCTGGGCTGGAGAGGGGAAGCTTTACCCTTGTCAGCTCTTCAGTTTCTTTTCACATTTGCTGCAACATGTGCTTGCAAGAAATACCAGAGCCTGTCCTTAGTAATGTTTCTCAGAACCTTTAATACCTCTGGTACTTCAGTTAATGATGCTTTCCTCGCTGTCGTTGCTGATGCAGTGGTTGGCCCGTTTAGCACCATATATGATCTTATTTTATGCTGCTGCTTTGTCATGGTTTCCATTTCCTGATTGCTAATTGATCACTGTATGTAATCAACATTGTCTTGGTCTGCTTCCAGAGAAGGGGTTTTGTATGCGTGGGGACATCTGTCCCTATGACCATGGCAACGACCCAGTCATCGTAGATGACGTAAATCTGAAAAATGTTCTGTCATTCCCAGGTGAGATTTTACATATTGATGGCAATTATATTTTTCTTGCAATACGGACTGGCTGAATCGATTCTATAATCTATCAGATTCTGTATCAACTCTGTGAAATCTTTACTGGTTCTCTGCTGTCCTGCTTTACACCTGTAGCATTTAGCTGCACACTAGAGCTTACATATTGGTTATAACTACGCCCCTTTCAAGCCCTTACGCATGCAGTTTCTAGCAAGAAAGTACAGCATGAGTAAAGGCTTCAAGTTCGCTACATTATAAAAACACAAGGACTCGTGTGAGTCAGGAAGGTTGTGGCAGTCTTGATCAATGTTTTCTTTATCTTGAATTATGTTGTGTAAAGATCTCACGGTTACGTTATATTTTCTAGGCCAAGGTCCACCGCCTGGAATGGCCAATGCTAGGCCGCTAGGTCCACGACCGCCCCCACCCCCTGGGCCCATGCCCATGGTTCGACCAATGCCAGGACCTGGTCCCATGATGGGACCCAGACCGATGCCTGCGCTACCCCCTGGTGGACCCCCTCCAGGGCCTATGGGTCAGGGACCTCCAGGCCCCCCAGGGCCTCCTCCTGGTCCTATGGGGATGCCCCCTCGACCTGGAGGTATGGGGATTCAGTCTAACCCTCCGCCGGGGTTGATTGTTCCTGGGCCCAGGCCAGCACTGCCTGCCCCTGGTCCTCCTCCCTACACTGTCAACTCTGGGCCCCCCGGTGATGGACCTCCTCCTCCTCGCCCTCCAGGACCCCCACCACTGGCTGTGCAACCTTCACAGTCAGAAGGTAGGTACATCCTTTACTTTGAAACTCTGTGAAAACTTACAATTTGTGGAATCCGTGGCAGATGTGGGATGCAGAAATTTAGGGCTGCGAGCTTATTCACAGCAGATAACAGACAGACTCACATAGCTATCACACTTGCAAAAATAAAGGCCATAGACTTATATATAGGCTTTACATATTAATGTTTGCTAATTGAAGAGGTTTGGGTGTCGGCAGTAGACTGGCAAGGTATGTACATGGTGTATGTATGATATGTAACAATAGGTGAAAATACATGGTTGATAGCGCATTAATTGGTAATCAAGAAATCCAGAGCCAAATTCCAGAAATGCTCTTCTCTATTACTACAATGTATTACCATCACAACTGTGGCCTTTCCTATGCTTATGGTTAGTTTTGGACCTTTAAGCGGTATGTTTTTGTGGTTCCAGGTAGTTTCTCCCCGGGACGTGCTGGTAGTCCGTCAGCCCTTCCCCCTCCCCCAGGGACAGTCCCGGTATCTGTACCTACTTCAGTCAGCGCCCCCGGTATCAGCACCGCACCCGTCTCCCAGGCGATCGCTGCACCACCCAGCAACACGGGCGGTAGGTCACGCTAAATGGGAAGGGTCCCCTTCTATGTGGTTGGCATGAACTTGTGTTGCTTTCGTTCAAACCAGGATATTAACGTGTAACAACAAAAAAACTTTAGAAATTCTGGGCTTCAAAGCTGTTATTAGCCTTTTTGTTCACGAAATACAACCAATGCAACATGTTGGAGGAGATCTAGGGCTTACCCCAATAAATAGCCCATACAGCAAAAAGAGTCTGTGGCACTACTTGGCACTGAGTGATCCATATATTCAAGCTGTTTGGTGTCGTAGGGTTAGCATGAAGGAATACCCCATAATATAAGCAGGTTAAATATATTAAGTTTGGTCTCTGTGGTGTCTTCTTGGCTCCATAGTACACCAAATGACCTGCCATTATTATGGTCAAAGATGCTATTTACAGACTGCCAATAAAACAGAGTTCCCAAAATGTCTGGAAAACAGGGAAGATGAATTTGGTCATAGAAAAGTAAGAGAATTCCTTTATCTTGAAAAGTCAGGGAAATTTTGTAGCCTAAGAACCTGACTCATTACTTCATCAAGTAAAATAACAGTGGCATTCATGCTAAAGACTTTTGGAGATCAGTTACCATGTGTGATTTCTCAAATTGAGTAGCTGATGAAGCATTTTGAGCCGAAACTGATGCATATTCATGGTACCAAATGACCTGTTCATAGCGTCGACTTTCTTCTGGCCGTTCATATTTTACCAATGGCACGATAAATTGGCTTTTTTATCCTTCATTTGTGTGGTAACCCTGCAAAAATATCATAAGAAAACTGCATTTGATGATCAGCATTTGTTTGCCTGGCTTACCTATGGAGCAGTGTATCTACTATGTGTATGTGTCTGAGATCATGTATTATCATGTATTTCCAGGTCCCAGGGCTGTAGTCCCAGGTTCAGAAGCCTACAACCCTGAGGTTCCTACCCTCTCTGGGGCAGCTGTTCGGCCTCCTCATTCAGTACCCTACTGGACATCTGTACCCCCTCGGGGGCCTCCACCGGGGATGATACCCCCAGGGGGTGGGAACCTCCCTCCGCAACAACAGTATTACTACCAGTCGGCAGCACACGTCAACCCAGGTCTAGTCACAGTGCCAAGCACAGTCACCAATCAAGGTATGTATGATTGAGGGTAACAAAATATTTTAAATGACAGACAAGCTTTATTGGTCAAAGGATCGGGGTTGTCCCAACTTAACATTGTACACTTTCACATATTTCAGTATTATCCAGTTGTCGTGGTTATGGACTATGGCTATGCAATATGTGTATATGGAAGAGATACAGGTCCATCTAGATCGACTTTGTGTTGTAAAAATATTTTATAAAGTTAAGAAGAAGAAAATGACAGAGATTCACCATCTGGCTCTCCTGGTGACTCAGCAAATTTCCAGTATAGTTTCTAGAATAATCTTCAGAAATGTAGAAATAACTTAAAGTTCACTATTATCACCCTGGCAACCATAGCTTTTTCCTTTGCTTAAAAAACAGTTTTTAACTTTAAAGATTTTTTTTTGGAAACTGGCCACTGACATGGCTGGATTTTAAAGCAGCCTTTTTAGTTGGGACATGTGATCCAGAAGTGTAATATCCAGACTATCACAGACGAGCTGTCGCTGTGTTTCCCCCCCAGCAGATCCCTCTGTCTCCAGTACACGCACTGTCATCCCTCACAAACGTCCTCATCCCGGCTCCGGGCTGCCAGGGGACGACGCTCCCCATGCTAAACGCCAGGTGTTTGACTCGTCTAGATTAGGTAATGACCTATTAATAGCGAGGTCTTAGGTTCATCTAGTGCATTTATAGCAATCCAAATCACCCATTGTGTACTATATAAATAAAAATCATGATCCTTATGCCATGGGTAAATTTACTTTTATAAAAATAACAGTTGTGGTCAATATTTCTATGTTCCTTTGCACAGTTGAATATGATTAATATATGTTGTGCCTTGGTTCATATAATATAAATCGTGCATTGGCTGTGATCTGGTGTTTACTCTGCAGGGCCCAGGCGAAAGCCGGATCGTGATAACTGTACGCTAGAAGTGAAGAAAATCCCAGCCCACCTAAATACGATCTCCAAACTGAATGATCATTTCAGCAAGTTTGGCAGCATTGTGAACCTTCAGGTGAGCGGGTACCACATATCTGTCCCGAAAGAGAAAGCAGCACGTGATAACATGTTTCTTACGTTTGCTTGTATGCCGGGTTTTAACAATAAACTTGACATTTGTAATATACACTAGAACTTTTACCTAGCGACCGCCTCAGAGTAAAGACCACTTCATACCAGTAGCAAAGCTGCATTCTCAATGTTAAATAGTTTCAGAAATAAGACCACCTCAGAATTAAGACCGGTTCTAACAGTCCCATGGGTGGTCTTAATTCTGAAGTTGTACTGTACAGTGTTCCCCAGTTACCGCAGCTGGCTCGCGTGTTTCTTGTGTCCATGGACTTCATCAAGGATATTGTATAAGTTCATCAAATGTTACCCAACAAATACCAGTGATAATGGCTCCAGCTCATAGTTTTGTATATACGTCTATGTTGAAAATAAATTTAAACCAATAATGAGCCTCTATATTTTCATCTGTCGCTGGGCCCCAATCTCGACACGTTTAATGCAAGTATTTTTCAACACCTTTTCCTTAAGGTATCCTATGGTGGAGACCCGGAGGCGGCTCTGGTGACATTTTCCAGTAACAGAGAGGCGTTTGGGGCTCACCGCAGTGTGGAACCCATCTTCAACAACCGCTTCATCAAAGTCTTCTGGCACAAAAAGGATAGACAGCCGCAGCAGCAAGTCCAGATGGTGAGGGACCTTTCTTGTGCATTATATGTTATAAAATACATGCAAAAGTACACTGTAGTTGGTGTTTGTCAGGTTAATATACTAGGTCTGATTCATATTATAAATCACATTATATGTTTCTGGAGTCAGTTGCTTTGATCAAAATTAATAAGAGCAGCATAATATCTACAGGCAGGACTGTGGAAGCATGCGGAAATGTATCTATAATTTCTTGAACCGCAGGAGGAGCCCACATTGGTAGTAGAGGCAGCACCTCGGCCCTCAGCCAAGGAGAGACTGGGTATTCCCCCTGCTCACAAGCTACAGCTTAACAACCTGTCTCGCCAGGCAGCCACAGATCCTGCTAAAGACAAGGTAAAATCTCAGGTAGTGCACTCAGAAGCACTGCATGACATGGTGTGTCTGGGTTGTATTCTTAATAGAATGGAGAGTTCAGCAGGGATTTTTTGAAAAGGCCTATTATCAGCGGTAAACTCTGTTCAATGCTTCCATTATACAGTGACATCCTGCCTAAAGACTCGTTAGAGTTAGACTCAAATGCAATAATCCTAGAATTCATGGAATTAGGACCGCCTAAAAGCTACACACCAATGCTATTCCAGTATTGTTCCAGAATTAAGAGCACCTCAAAATTAAGACCACTTTGGGTCTCGATCATGGCTGGCCTTAGTTATGGGTTTCACTGTATCCCAATGTGCATCTGCAGTCTTTGCTGCTGTTCTATTCCAGGAAGCCATTATTGTGTCACCGACTGGGGCGCTAACTAAGACCTTGTTCAACCCCGGTGCCCTGAAGTCACATCACCCCCATGGTACACACAGTGCAGTCAGTAAACCTCCAGTCGATCCGGAGGTGAAAAAATTACATGAACAGAAACGCAAGGTATGCACTGAGTAGTGTTCCCATTGCAGAGATCAGGTAAATGAGAACATGTTAAGGTGATACCAGTGATACTTAATGCCCCCCCTCCCCCCCCAAAAAAAAATGACAAAAAATTGTAACTTTAATATTTAATGATAGTGTTCAATTTAATGCAAAATTTATTTGCTTTAAACCATAAAGAAAAAACAATACTCTTTACTTATGCTAGCAAAGTACAATAAAACTATATTCTGATGTGCTATTTTATCTCTGAACCCTGTATTTATTTTTTTTTTCTTTCTGTGTGACAGGAGGCCTTGCAGAAAAGAGTTGAGATACAGAAAAAGAAGCAGGAACTTCTCCAGAAGTCTATAGAACAGCAAAAGGTAGGAAATATCCCGGAGATGTTAGGTAAGGGGATGACAAATGGAAGTTGTACACAGTATAGGATGCGAGATTTAAGTTAGGAGTTTGTGTGGTTGTATTAACTGTCAACTGTAGTCCTGGCCTCTGTTTCATAAAACTTCAAAGACGTCTTTACATAGGAAAGCAGTCCTGCGTAAAGACGTCTTTATGTTTTATAAAATAGAGCCGTGGTTCTTTGAAGCAGCGGAGATGTATGATACAGAGTTAGATTGGACAGCATATGGCACAGCGCAGCGACGAAGGCAGTATGATTATCTGTAATATCTTAGTAGGGTGTTCACGAGTACTTTTAACAATAGTTTGATTTGATTTTCAGGTGCTGTTAAAGAAGTTCGACTCCAAAAAGAATATGACAGCTGAGGACAAGTCCATGTTACTCAAGGTAAGGCTCCAAATTCGGGAAACTCTATTACCAATATTCCTCAGTGCCAGAAATGTGCGATATACACATTGCTACGTACAGTTCTAAGGAAAATGTGTAATGCTCCATTCTGTCTCTTTCAGACCATTAAGACAGTGTCCGCAACAATCGACAAATTGAAAACCGAGTTGCAGGCGTACTCCAAGCGCCCTCAGCCACAGGTTTCCCTGCCGGCCAGTGGCCAGACTACGGCACTGGCCATAGCCCAGACAGGGAGTACGGTGTCTACCACTACAACCCCGGCACCCACAGCTCCAGCAGCCCATGGCTTACAGCCTGGTCAGACCACCTCCGCTGGCGCCACCATAGAAATGCAGACTAAGCAAAATGTGAGTGTAGACTGCTATCATGGTAGCTTCTCTGGAATTCGGAAAACACTGGATTGCCGTAGGATAATTATAGTACGGTATTGGAATTACGTTTAAGAGACACCACGGTCGATGCCAAAGTGGTCTTAATTCTGAAGTGGTCCCAATACCTAACTCCTGATACTACCTGAAATTATACAGGCTTGGTGTGTAGATTTGGATGGTCTTAATTCTGGGGTATTATTATTGGCCTTGCACAGAGCCAATTCCATCCTGGCCTAAATTTTGTCATAAAACTCCCTAATAGTAAGAGTAGTTGGGCCTCAGATATGCTCAACACCTGACATGTGTGTTACAAGTTCACAGAACCTTGACGTTTGTTCTTACACTGGTTTTCTAACCTTGTGTACACTCTAAATGTTCATAGGTGATGGGTTGTAACTTTCCATGCGTTGTAACTTGTGGGGTTGCTATAGTAACAAAGGATGATTGATGTATTCTCCAGGCTCAGAAGGCCATTCTGGACACCGAGCTGGACATTATCGCCAAGGGCAACGAGGGCGGAGACACCTCGGATCTGAGGAAGAAAGTGGCGGAGCTGAAACGAGAGGTACAGTTACAAAACAGTAACAGTTTTCAGTTACAATACAGTGACAGTTTTCCTTAAGCTGATCTGTCATTCAAACTTGCTCCCAGTTTCACATACATGTACTGACAAGGAAGATATTTTCCAATAGATTTCTGTAAAATACAGAGAGGTATACCATTGCCTGGCTGTGCTGTGGTTTCATTTCCCAGATGATACCTTAAGAACCTTTTATGACTGTTTTTAAAAAGGGTTTGATAGATGTATCTCCTTCAACTGCGTGTGTTGTTCTTTGGTTGCCAGGCAGCAGCTCTAGGGTTGCTAGGAGCGGGACGTGGCAACCCCAGATACCAGCCGTATCCTGGGGCCCCAGGGCATTCACAGCAGGGGGGGTTAGGCCGGGGAAGAGGGGCATATCACTCAGTGCATGCTGTGGACCGCAGACCGAAACAATTACAGGTTACCGGCTTCGCTATAGCACAGGCTCAGGAATTAGAGGCATTCTTTAAGGTGAGCGTAGCTTGACTACCAGTATTGCTTCTATAAAGTAAAGAAATTATGAAATGCCTTTAGTAGTTTATGTGAAACCCTGAAACACAGTTTTCAAATGATATATCAGAAGCCAAGGCAGCAGTCACATCGTTAAAGATTACCCAATCTCATATTTTACTGTAGTTTGCTCTGTAACAGTTCGTATAGCTTACCAATGCTGACAAACTACATGTGGGACCAGGCTCCAGAAAAGGTAAGTCCAAAAATTGTCCTCTGATCGTCTTGTCAACCATTGTTTTCTGTGCTTGAGACGCTGAGAACTAGGCCAAGAAGTTTGTAAATGTTGAAATTTTGTCATATCCCATATGCCCTGTTCTGTACCCAGTCAGTATCACCTGTACCCAGCAGTACCCTGTCAGTGTCACCTATAGTCCTATACCCAGTAGGTCACTGTCCGTATCACCTGTACCCAGTAGTACCCTGTCAGTGTCACCTGTATCCAGTAGTACCCTGTCAGTATCACCTGTACCCAGTAGTACCCTGTCAGTATCACCTGTACCCAGTAGTACCCTGTCAGTATCACCTGTACCCAGTAGTACCCTGTCGGTGTCACCTGTACCCAGCAGTACCCTGTCCGTGTCACCTGTATTGTGGCAGTGTCATCTGCATTCTGTAAGTGTCACCTGTGGCCTGTCAGTATCACCTGTGCCCCATCAGTGTCACTTATATTGTTGTTCCAGGAGTTAGCAACAGTGGATTCAATAGAACTGGATGAGACTGCGCCAAGCCTACTTGTAACATGCCACACAAGACAGGACGCAGAACAGGTACATGTAACTATGGTGGTAACATACATATATATACTCTCTGTACTGGAAGTAATGGAAGCCATCGGAATACCAAATAACCCTTTTTGGTAAATATTTGTTGTGCTTAAGGACAAACAATGGTTGTACAGTTAGGCAAGACTTCTGTTTTCTTGTTTGCTACCACTGGTAATTGGTAAGCAGTTAAAGTGGTCCCTCTCTTAAAGAACACTCTGGAGATGACACCCCTATAGAAGGGACACAGATTGTTTGGCAGCAAGCACTATGAATGTGTGTAATGCTCCCTGTCACCAAAGGGCACCTCTCTGATAAGGACAGAATTGTTTGGCAGAGGGGGTGTCCTTATTAGAGGGGGACTACTGTACAATGTATTGTATTATGTCCCTTCACACTAGGTGGTAGTACGAGGCAGCATGTTCAAAGGACAGAAGCTCTCATTGACCTGGCACAAGTCTGAGGCGGCGCCGGCACAGACCACACCGTCGGAAACCACAGATGACCTGGACCAGGTCATACTGCAGGGCGAGGACACATCAGAGTCTGGCGAGGCAGCCAGGCTCAGTGAATCGGACGTCGTCACTGAGGGGGCAGAGGTCGGAGAGGACGTGGTGACAAAGGAAGAGGAAGATTTATTATTAGGAGGAGATGACAGTCATGTAAGCAAAGTTGTTGTGGAAACCAGGGCCCAGTTTCTTGAAAAAAAAAAACCAAACTTTATATCCTAAACTGATCTTGAACATCTTACTTATCTTACCCAAGTCCATATTGGGTCCAGAATGCTTGTTACACTGTTTCCAATGTGGTGATAGGGATAACATTATATGGTGTACGTGATGTTGTAACAGAAATTAGTTGTACATACTTAGTAAATGAATACATAGAAGACAATGGTTAGGAGTTTTGTGGTCTTAAAACTACGCTGAGAAATAAGACCAAACTGGAAATAAGCCCACCCAGAAGTGTGACCGCCTGTGTGACAACGTTACATACCACTTCAATATCATGTCAGAATTAAAGTCGCCTCAGAATTAAGACCAATTTAGCCTTAACGACCCCATTGTGGTCTTAATTCTGGAGTTCTAGTGAATTTGTTTATTATTTAATAACTACGTTACTTACTGTCTTGGCATTCTCCAACCACTATGGGAGGCCTGGCACCCAGTTCCAACAGAAGACCTTCCACCACCTGTTGTCATAGTCCCCCCACTGTCTGTTTCCAGGTGCACGATCTGGACGAGGCAGCGTTATTAGGTCTGGATGAGGAGGAAGAAGAGGAGGAGTCTGTGGATAGATCCTGGAGGAGATAGGACTGTCTCTGGATCCTTTTAGTGTGGAATGGTGCTGTGCACCGGAACTCTATTATACGGTGGTGGTTGCCTGTTGGATGTCTTGTAACTGTTGTGGTTAAAAAAAAAAACGCTGACTGCAAGTGTGTTTGAAATGCAGTCACAATGGTTCGCCACAGCCAAAAATTACTTGTTTGTGATTTCAGTACTGTACTGAGCTTGTAAATGTTGCGTAATGATGGTGAAACATCACTAAAGCCTTGCTTGGTTATAAACATAACTAAGCTTGGCTTAGTGAGTTTAGCAATCTACATGTAGTTGTAGTTATGCAAAAACAAAAAGTTCCACAAAAGAACACATTTTGAGATGTTTATTTGGAAGAAAATGAAAAGTGCACTGAAGTGTTTACTGTTGTTAGTTTTACACTGTAATTAGAAAATACGATTCAACAAATGGGTTGTTTGGTTAAGATTTCTCCAGCCATTTCCCAGCAAATGTTTTATTGCGAGGCAGTACTTACATAAATTGATTTTATGTCTCTTGTGTTAAGAACTTGCTACGTGTATTTAATTAAGGGTTTGTTGTGATTCGAAGGGTATGCTGAACTTAAAAATATGCTTACTCTACCCATGCTCCCATACAGGCCTCTGTAAAAATTTTGTCACAGAGTTATGTCATACACTGTTACTTACGTAGTAGTTAAATTTATTTTGAATATTTATTCACCTGGTATTTGGGGATACTTATGAGAAACACCCTGGGCTGTATATGGCACTGAAACATGACGGATATCATTAGTGTGTAACTGAGATGTTTACTGCGTGTTGGTTGAATATAAAGGTACTGAATTTGTATTAGATTTTATGTAAAACTTTAAGATACTTCTTGTTGGGCAGCATATAAAAGTGTTATGTCTGGTGTATGTTCTTACATATTCAGAATCATTGGAAGAGAATATAAAGACTGACGTTACCAGGGAAAGAGATGAGAGATGGTAACATTGTTGATCTGACAGTAATGATAGTACAGAAAATGCACATGCAAAATGGTTACATTCACGTTTAAGTGGTTTTGTTGCATATTGTATGGCAAGGGCCTGATACTTCAAAGCCTTTCTGATTGGTGTCAGGAATTCTTTTGAGTTCAAACCAAGATTAAGATTAAGTTTATAAAATTGCTACATTGATGTAAAAGTTAAGAGTTCCTTCAGCAATGTGCATACAAATAAAATCATGGAACTATATGTTATGCTTAGTTTAATTTATGTTTTATTTATATTTTTCAAGTCGGTCAGTTTTAGTTGCATAAAATGCAGGTGCTACCTGCTGCTTTGAGATTGAGCAATGTACTTAGAGACATTGAAAACATTGAGAGATACCTTAAATACTAGTTGCTTTTACTTAACTTTGGTGGGAATTTGCCTTAAAATTGCCCAGCCCCCAAAGTATATGTGCCCAACACTTTGTGCGTATTGAAGGTAATAGACATGAATTGTTCGACCGGTTTCCTAAAAAATCTTAAGTATGCGAGGAATGTTGTAGATATAACACAATGTATAAAGGAAAGTTAATGGTGGTAATTCTACACTCCTGACTTAAGATTTTTCAAGAAACTGGTCACACTCCTTAGTGGTCCCACTTTCCACATCTTTTATATGTCACATTGCGAAGAAAAAAAAATGATAAAGGCAAGACGAAAGAAAAAAAAGAAAAAAAAAAAAAGAAAAAATCAACGAGGCTCAAATGCCTTTATGAAAGAAGCAGTCTTGCCTAGAAAAAGAAGAAAAGAAAAAAAAAAGACTGAAAAAAAAATGAAACAAGAAAAAGTCTCAAAATATGTATTCTATATTGATAGAAAAACAAAGTGGGACCTGTTGAAAATCTATTTATATTTGTGAAGCCAGTATTAGTAGTGCCTTGATAGCAGTGATCTCGCAGCAGAAGCAGGTGTTGCAGAAGACAAGTGCTATATAAATTCATGCCTTTAATGCAAGCATAATGGTACATTAGAACACTTTTTGTAGTGTCGAGCGGGTAGTATCAAGTGGGAATCCTTTGGTATATCTCCAGTGTAGTAGTTTTGTAGCTGCTATGAATGAACAAGTTAGTAATGCTTCTCTCTTCCAGGTCTTTGAATTTTGGTAAGCAGCGAAGAACAAGGGTTGGCAAGAGCTTTGCTCCCTTTCGACAAGACTTCGTGGAAGTTGTACCATCCAGGCCAAACTACAGTGTACATCGGTCACTTACCAACCACTGGCACACCAGGCATACATACAAACATCCTGCTATGTACACAATGATGTATATCATACCCAACAAAGCAGTTGCAAAACAAATTTAAGGTTTTTGCCATAGGATTGAGTAAAACAGAACCTTCGCCTCATGTAGGGTACCAAAGAAGCACACTTAAAACTAGGAGGGCGTCATTAACTTCCGTAAAACAAAACTTAATATTTCGCATTGAATGTGGTGCCCTTATGCAGATTTCCTAGCTTGGGAATATTCCATAAATTTACAGCTTTTCCATAGCACAAGTGATTGAAACAACTTTAGTGATCCGAGTGATGTAGAGCATTGATAGTACACGATTAAATCTGCCACAGGGTCAATATATCAAACTTTTCAGTTGCTTTAGTCGGTGGGAAAGCGCAGACCTTCACCATTTATATCGTTTGGAAAAACCAGGAACTGCTCTAGGAATGGTCAGAAACTGTAACTGGATGGATTCATAAAAGGAAAAGATCATATCCACTCGAATAATCTTGTAATACACATTCACACATTCCTTTATGTGTGGTCCACAATTAGGACTTGTACCGTGCTCTTACCATCTCACTTTGCACACTTGCCAATTATTTCTGAAATGTTGAAGCTAACAGTACAGTGCTCCCTCTCATAAAGGACACTATGGAGGACACCCCTCTAGAAAGGACACAAATTCTTTAGAACAAGCACCATGAATACATGGGATGCTCCCTCTCACCAAAGGACACCTCTCTAATAAGGACAAAATTGTTTGACACAAGGGGTATCCCTGTTAGAAGGGGTACACATGGGTAAAAATCGGACTGTGCGAACCAGCTGTTTTGGCAAATCGATCTAGCGGACTGACCAATTCTGATCTACGATCTGCACTCCTCGCTAAAGAGCGATATGGTGCCCCTGTTAACTACCGATTCGTGATCCAGCCCACCTATAAAACTACGATCCGATGAGCCAGACCCTTGCTAAAATAACGATCCGCGGCTTTCAGTTGCTGTTAAATTACGATCTGCTGGCCATGGCTGTTATAGAATGATTGATCTGCGACTACACCATTTCTGTTAATGAGTGATCTGTGAGTCGCCATGGCTGTTAAATACTGATATACGATTCAGATATGGGTCTTAATAATGATCTGCGATTCGTAGTTCTCTGTTAAAAT
>JAAUYG010024092.1_pt1 | contig 16742 bp, 20 predicted proteins | sample 7278091 | NCBI WGS metagenome assembly JAAUYG01 (sample SAMN14350201, study PRJNA611818) | marine sediment metagenome | isolation source: surface marine sediment (0.6m) | place: French Polynesia: Moorea | collected 2018-08 | reverse complement strand
TTTTTGGTCTTACTTTCACTTGACATCTGGTTGAAAAACATACCATTTTGTGGAAATCGCTGAGTCCTGTGTCTATGCAGGTTACATGTTTAAGCCGTTTATATGCATTAATAATAACTAAATCTATGGTGCTTGGCGATGTAGAACTTTTGTAACAGGTTGGCTCACTCACCATGTTTTTCACGCCATACACTTATAGGACCTCAAATAAACAGTGACGTTTACTCTTTTTTATGTCAACATTCATATCTCTGTGTTAAATTAATAGTAATTTCTTGCATGAGTCTTTTCGTACCTGGATTTCACTTAGAAAAATACCCTACAGTAGTATCGTTGATTGCATTTTTTGTTGTTCGAGATTGACACATTGTAGTACATGTACGTAACTGTCAGTGTCTTTTATTAAGCCAATTGTGGAATTATCTGATTTTAGCAATTGAAGACCTTAATTGACGCCAGGTCCAACTGAAAACGTCTGTGGCTGAAGGCAATGCCAAGTCTCCCTGAGGGTGTTGGTCAACCTGGTTACCATGTCTTTCCAAATGGAAAAGCTATTGGCAGAATGACGTTGTTTCTCGGTCTGAAAAACACCTGATATTAGAAGTAAAGATTGGCCAACATGTAACCTATTTCCATGTGTCCAAGCCCGAGGAGCGTCATAGTCGGTCTTTTCAGGCCCAAAACTCCAGACTGTCTCTGTCCGGTGGCCGGATGGTTAGAGCGCCGGGCAGAGGAACACATATGCCCCCGTTGTGCGGGTTCGAAACCCGCGCGGGATAATGTCATTACATGCAAGAGGTTATGAAATAGGGAACGATGCACGATGAAGATTCATAATTTGTATATACTGTTGTAAGCTTGCCAGTGTACCTCGAGTACGAATAAAGATATATTATAAACACGTACCGCCAGAGATCATGATACAAAATGTAACACATATATTTTAATTGCTTTTAAACACAAAGAAAAGTCTTTTTCAGCGCCATAACCACCCGCTCTGCTTTTTCTAGAAATTGCAACAGGGCAGATGTCTCTCCCATCACAATGGACAACTCGGGTCGATATTACTCTATTCAGATCGGCAGAATATGCACAAAAGACTAACGATACTGAATTTACTGATGCCAAAAGTTTGCTTTTGGTTCTTGTTGTTTGAAATCTTGAATTGACTTAATTCTGCATCACAGAATGTCTATTTCAACACTAAGTGTTTCATTGAAACTTTCCGATGTGAAAGCACGTCGCCGAACAGTGCGTAAAATCATATACAATAGGCCACGAGTACCGGATCCAACAGTTTCCGTCTGTCGACCACTGGCGGAAACACGCGCTGAGTGCCAGCGCTTCACTGGGCTGTGATATATCACCGTATCACAGGATTTCTGTACATCAGTGGAGTATTAGGAAATCGGTATAGCCCAGCATGCACGTACAGTGTACCCCCCACCCCGATCCCCGAGCAACCTTGACGACCAGCTCGTCTCAGCGGCGTAGTAGCGTAGTGCGCTGGCTTTCCGTGCTGCATCAATATTTACAGATTTTAAGGCCTTTTTAGGATCACGGTTTTGAATCCTTCAAAGTCAAATTTTAACTAGGTTCTGTACAATCTGTATCCTGTGATACCGTTATATATTACAGTCCAGTGGAACACTGGCGCTCAGCGCGTGTTTCCGCAGTGGTCCACTGACGGCGGGTATGGGTACCCAGGATCGAGGAAGAAGTAGGACCACTTCTCGACTACTGGTCCATTGGTACCTGGTCCATTGCACCGTGGTTCATCATTGCCAGCTCAATGGGACATGAAAGGCACCATAAACCAATGCATCAGAACCAGAAGTTTTAGCCTCACACACTGTACCCATATGCAAAGCCCCCCCCCCCCCCGCCACACACAACAATTAAATTTACTTTGACAACCCTGCCTCATACAGTTCTCACGTATGCTAAAATGTAAGTACATGTAAGTAAGTGCTTGAGCGAGTGAGTCAGTGAGTGAGTGAGAGATTAAGTAAGTTCATTATAAGGTAAGTAAGTACTGTCGGTTGAGTTCTGCACTGCTCCCCCGTCTTAAAACTGTAGGATTAAGATATAGCTTGCCTGTTTTGTTACACTGTCACTGAATTGCTTTGCGGTTATTTTTAGCCCATATGTATTGTGTGCTGCCTGACTGATGAATGGTTTGTTAGGCAGCGAAGGTTCTCACCTTTATTCTGAATGCAGCACTCAGGATACCCATATTACGCCGGAGTGCTGCAGCTCGGCTTTATCAACCTGTATTTTCTGTTTGCATCTGCCGCATAGATAAAATAAACTGGAATTGCCTTATTTACAGCTCGGTTCAGACTTTTCTTGAACAAACCAAGCCACGGCCTCACTAAATTATGTTTCGGAGAGACCCATCCTATTTTGTCGTAAGCTGGATTCCGGTCCGGGTCACTTTTGTCTTTCATCTCAATGCTCGCACCCAGCTGAGCCGAGATATCACCTGAGCCCCAAACAGATAATTTAATTAAAATCCGCCCTCCCCGGAAATTACGACAGTGTTTATCACACAACACCAAAAACAGAGTGAATCATTCCTCGTTTGTGCTGCTGTATACATGCTATGCCGTTAGCATGTAGATCATGTCGGAGAGACATTCTCGGCTGTAACATATTCTTGTTTCTAGCCTTAAAATGCGTAAGCATGGATCGATATATCTTTTTGACATCCTCGGCTGTAACCTTTAGACAAGATCTGCCCCAGCCGTTCTGACACAAACTATCTGTGCCCGGCAGTTTCTCACTGCCAACCCACGGATGCAAAAATAATACAGGTGAGAAGAAATGATTTGTCGATTGAAAACAGGAGCGAACTTTCTGAATGGCATGGTAATTTGTTTTTCAAGCCGTGTGTTCCATACAAGCTCACTGATGGCAGCCCCACCGGACAAAAGGAGACTATACACCACTAACATGACTAACACGCATGACTAACACAACAGGTTCAACATTCCTGCACAAATGTGTTTACGCTGGATATTACCAGCTGGCGTTTCTTCTATTTAAACAAATAGACAAAGGCGCTAAATATATCTTTACAAGGCATCTAGTGACTGAGATTGGTTTGAACTAAAAGATAGCTCAAATTTAAAGCACAAAAAAACGTGGCATACAAAGCACTGGCTGTAATCTAGATGTTGCCAGTGATTTCTGCTTACATGAGACGATATTTAGTCACTATGTACTTGAATTGTCAGTTTGATTGATGCCGGAACATAGTCAGATATGTTTCAGTGGTTTCGCTGTACGGCCAGCCATTTTCCAGTTACAGGGTATTTAGTAACAAGGGTGCCAGATGACTTCATGTATGTCTTGCTACTACCCCACACTCCCAAATTTAACTCCCTTTCACTCTACTGGGAACGCTTTCGAGTCACTGTGTTACGAAAAGTGCATCACCGCAGCACAACAAAATGGTCTTGAACACTACAAGGTCAAAGGTACCCACAAATGTTCCATTAGAACAACGGAGTCCCACATTTTATTCCATTTTGCACTACGGCTACTGCTTTCAAGTTACAGGCCATTTTGATACAAGTACACCAAGAGAGGTCCAGGGGCCTCGGATCTCAGATTGGTCATTTGCCAGGTAGGACCAAATTATGATTATGCCCAACGGCCATGTACACAATGTAACTATGTAAGTACATTGTGTGTTGACTAATTCTAATTTGGACATTTGAAGCCAAAATGACCTTGGTTAGGCAATGACTGAAGCTAATGTACCCTTTATACTTACAGTCAAGACAGAAACATATCCCTAGTCAATTACGAAACCATATTTATGATGCTCAGGGTCATCCAAGCACACTGTAGCTGGTTTTGTAAGTGGAGGAAGGACAAAAAGACTCTAGATTGAAATAGGCTTTATTACAAAGCCAATAGGTATTAGCTGTTTGTAACAACAGTATGTCTAGTGTACATGTTAAGTACGTATTACATAATGTGCAAAAACTATTACCTTTTACGTAACAATGTACATGTTAAGTACATATTACATAATTTACAAAACCAGACTCCACATACAAAAGGTGTGGATGGCAAAAAAAAAAAAACGCCCACCATCACCCACACCCAAAGACTGCTTGGGAGAACGGGGCTAGCTCAAGGCTGGACACACAGTGCCCCCTTCCTGCCTAAGATCAGACAGAAAAGGACACTTGGAAATAGGACAAGGAATTATGGGAGTGCGTATAAATTCTAGTAGCAATGTGTAGTTTCTCTGACACAGCGGCTGAGATATTGGTGACAAAGTTCGGACTTAAGACCAGTACCCGAAACGCTACAAAATAGTACCCCAATTCAGTTACATGAATGTAACGTTTTGTTGTACGACCCCTATCCGCCTATTGGCTGGACTGGAGTCGAACATTTTAGCTAAGACTCTATATGGCATATGCTATACATTGGTAGGGATATATATGGGAAATACGTAGGTTGATGTATTTACATGAGCGTAAGAAGGGAGGCAGCAGGAGGCTTAAACATGAATAGTCCACGACTGGAGACTACCGGCTATACAGACGTGTATATAATGGACAGTATGGCCATTCTGGCGCCTAGAAACTGACTGAGAAGGGGCGACACATCGCTACAAACAAGAATACAGTGAAACCTGTGATTTAGGGACACCCAAGGGACTGTGAAAAACTGTCGTGAATTCAGAGGTGGTCTTATTTCTCAGGTCTATTTCCATGTACTGAATAGGGCTAGGGACTTAAGTAGCTGTCCTTAATTTTCAGGTTGTCCCTATTTCTCAGGTGGTCTTCAAGACAGGTTTCACTGTATGTAAATCTAACTGCGCTGACACGGCCTGCACACGTGTTGATAAATAATCCTGGTCGCCGATTGGCTAGAGGATATCATAACGATCCATAGAGGTTTATATCGAGGCGGTGACATTATAGAAATCATACCTGACCCCTGGCATCATAAACAGAATTTAAATATCTTCATGCTTAAATTATGGCTATTGCTGTTATATGGAGAATGGCCCACCGTTGAGAGAAAGGAATGGAAATTTAGGACTCGTAGGCACTAAATGGGGAAAATTGGTGACTTGGGAGTACCAGATATTCTCACATCATAATGCGGGTATATATAATTTGTGATGCTCTGTTACTCGCCCCCCGATTTGCAATAATTCAGTCAGTCTGTTTCTAGTATAAGTGCGGATTTCTTGCGTACTGGAAGTCAGCTTTTCCATTGTTGATGATCAATACTCTTGCCAAGTATATAGTGTTCTAAATTGGCTTTCTCATTTCAGATTTCTTTTGGCGTCTCTCTGGTGAAACTTAAGTACTTTAAAATTCCCCTGATACATGCTTATTATTTCAAGTATGCTGACGTGCTGACGTTCTGACCAACACCACCAGGTGGCTATTCAAAGTCCAGCGCCTATCATACCGTTCGTATTTAAATTACAATTAAATTGCAATTTTCCGTTAAAGTAATGATACATATCCTCCACCTCTGCTTCCTAATAGTCTTACCTGATCTTACATTGTATCTTACGTTCAGTTCATATATTTGAGCCAAACCAGGCGGCTGAGCTGTAAAAGTTTCTCAGAATATCAAATTGTTCAACGTCAACTTAGGTTACACCTCTTTTTTGGTATGGAATCTTTGACCCAAGGGTGTACGCTGGTAATGCTGGATGAGATTTGGTTTGATACTGTGTCCATAGGAAACGTATATACGTTTAGTTGTGAAACAAAGGGCTTTGGGGGAGGGGATGATACCCACATCAGGCTGTACATTAGTTGTAGTACGTGCCTACTAGATTGTGGAAGTAGTTGTAAAAATTGTGAAAAGTTTCTCATTTCCCACAAATTTCCTATGTAAACTGACTGTGATATCACCCATACCAATAATACCAGAGACAAAAACACAATTTTCTTCAAAATATGCTAAGTAAACATCCAGCGTCTAGATGGATTAGTTTTGTATTGCTAGATGAACACTTTTTTAACAAAGTCAACTATGAATTGATGAGTAAGAATGTTAATCGACTATTAAGTACTACACATTTTTACATGCTATTACTTATTATAAATAATCTTTTCACAATGCTTGCTATCTTCACTTTTATATGGAAAGCTATGCATAAAATCATATCCTGATTTAGGTCTGTAAAATAATCTTTCAGTTCCAAGAAGCGTTTAGTTTGGTTAAGAACGTTAGTCATAAGCACATTGAAGCATTTCGAAATTAATAATGAAAACTGCCTGCCCGGTGTAATGACACTCGTACCCATGAAACCAAAGTCAAAATACCACATAGTGACAAAAATGCCATTTAATTTCTTAAGGAAGAAATACGGAGCATTGTATCAGAATATTAATGAATTTGTCCATTTACATGATATTATTAGAAACATACATGTTTATGTATGGAAATTTTAAAAGGATTTAAACAAACATACACCGATACACTATACGAGAACACATTTTGTAACAACAAAGTCAACTATGAACTCCAGAGCAAGACTGTTCATCAACTATGAAGTAGACACCTGCAAACTACATAAAGAAAAGTTTCATCGCAAGGTCTATTATGAAGAGGTACATGTAGGCTATTTCTCCAACTGTAGCAATGGCGAGCGATTCAACAAAATTATATCCCACGCCCATTCGTTACTTAGAATTTTATTTGCCGGATAGCCATTACTTGCTTTACCTATAGAAGGTCATAGTATATGTTGGATATGGCAAGAGTGCTTTAAATGAAATATCAACGAAGTTTTCCGTACATTATAATATAAAGTTATCTGACTTGAAGAAATATTTACACATTTTATGGCGCATTTATAAAATATATAGACACGTATTTTACCAAAATTTTATTATGAATACTTATTTGTATCTAAATCATATTTACAGGCTATCGTTACAGGCTAACGTTAATCATACTTAAAGTTTATCATTGTATTGGATTGAAAGTAATGTATTTATCTAAAGTGAAATACAGTGAACTCTGATATTAATACTTGGAGAGCTTACTTAAGGAGGTAAGGGGAAAGACTTGGAGGAACGTTTGTGTTGCGCGTCAGTAGGCTTGAGAAATTTCTGAGCGAAAAATCTCGTGTGCTTCATGCCTCACTAAACTGTCTTCTTATATACACACAACGTGGGGCGTACAGCAGTAGCGCAGCTGGTGTCCTCGTCATGGTTGCTCTTTCAGCTACAGACATATCTCCTTGATACACGGAAGGAGGGTGAATACGGGATTATCTTCCACCGTTACTTATCACTCTACTCCTTGCCTTGTTAGAGGATGTCTGCAACAGAGGTGATACACAGGAACACATGGGAACCCATCAACGCATATAAACCGGAAATGGAATATGTGCGTAACTATAGATCTTTAGTGTTGCTAACTGGACTTTAAGTTCTCTATTAGCTTCCATAGATGCACCACACAAAAGCTGCGCGTTATCGTTTAACATTATTTGATATCTATATGCCTCACGTGGGATTTGATGCTTAACCATTATTCTTGTTGATGTGCGTGCACATATCAATTTTTGCCACTGTCAGACGAAAGATTATTCTCGTTATGCACCTGCATTGTATTAATGTGCCAATTTAAATGTTGCTGGCACGCCCCAATCTATACCGATCCATATATATATTGTCACCTATTAAGGGCTATGAAATGATTTCATGAATTAATTGTTGCATAGACAAAAGTCGCAGAAGGGACAGCCTTGTGAGCCCTTCGGTAACAGCGAATGGAGCCATACCATATGATACATGCAAGTAATTATTGTACGAGTTTGATGATATTATTATGTCTGCTATTGTATTTTACAGAACATGAACAGCATGGTCTTTTAGTCACAGTAAGTGTCTAGAGGGGCATTTTGGTCGTCGAAACACTCAGATTGTTTACATTTCTCATAGTTAAAACATATTTTAAGGGTTGGCAACGAAACATATCCACAAAAGGTATTCCTCTTAGTGGTGGCCGTTTTGGGGTAAGTATTTGGCCATATTCTGCTGGTATTTGATAAATCATCTGGTCACGTTTCTGTGTAGCCACGTCATGTACGTCATCTCGTTACCAGGGACGACGTGCATGGTATGCATACATGCACACGGCAGCACACAGAGACCTACTGGTAATGCATACACACCTATTTCGGGAAATAATGGCAAGAGAGATTTTGCGCACAATGATGAAGAAAAAAGTGCTCAGATATTAATTGATCGACAAGCCCTTTTTTATTCAACTATTACTCAAATGTTTATGCTCAAATGTTTAACTACGTACATGTATACTCAAATGTTTGACTATAGTGACAGACAAATACAAATTTACTTTTTTCCTAAATATTCTATCAATATGACGAAGAGTGCATGTAGGAAAATATTGCAGCATATTAACTGTCGGAGTCCTCCACGTATTGTAAGCCATTTGGTCAGATTATTTGGTCTACCATTACCCCTCTCCTTCCATTTCCTTAACCATTGTTGTTCCGTCTGGTCCTTGACGTCGTCTGACACACTTCCTATAGAGAACCTTGGACCAGAATCTTTTTGTTCTATCGGATCCTATCAGATATTCATCACGGACGTCATCTGGATGAGTGCAGCCTGGAGGCAGATCAGATTCATGCAGTAATATTCACCACCATCTGTGCTATCATCGCATGTGGTTATAATTACTTGCCCCTCATCGTTGCTATAAGCGGAGATTTGGTCATGTCATAATGTCTGAATCTATTGGGGTTTATTGATTGACATACATGTATACACTGCGTGCACCGATAGTGAAAATGATTTTCTATTGTCATAATATGAGAAATCCAAAGAAGTAAACCAGCATGATGTCATAACGATAACACGGACGCTTTCCTTTCTGAAGCATGCATACAGATCTGCTTGTCAACGTACCTGTGAGTAGGCTCACTAACAAACCGAAGATGACAGTGGTCCCCACAGCGAGAGCTGGGAACCAGAGGTAGCTGAGTGTATATACGACGTTGAAGCCCTCCCTGAAATACATCTGAATTGATTGCAGACAGGGAATTGAGCCGCAGCGAGCCGATCGATACATATCAAGACATAACATAAATTAAAGATATCTGCACTTCAGTACGTTTGACACAATATCATAGCAACTGTAATTGTGAATGATCCTTTGATCTTTTTTGACATTTTACCGAGCGTTGGGGTTTACGCAGCTGCTAAAGCTGATCAAGAAACACAACTTTTGCTCATTTTATTATACGGATCTCCTTATGAAGCGGAGGTGGGTAGGGAGGAGGGTGGTTCAGACATCACCCATGAAAAGAAATGTCTGGGAGGAACTATCCATGCAGAATTTGTTTAAGTATTTCGGACGGTATTCTTTGAGCACCACTGTAAAAATTAAGCCTGCGACCCGTACGTTTTGTCTGTTCATTTTCACCAGATGGGTCTTAGGTTCAACATACCTCAAGATTAGAAAATTATAACACTTTTTCTTTGCTCTGCTTGACTTTCAGCAGAGTTACTGTTGTCCGTCCGTCCACCTGTCCTTTTACACAGATATTTAACACAGATTTATGAGGAACTGCTACATGGCCGAAGTTCATATTTTATTGGAAGCTGTCTACATATCTACTATTTTGATTCTTTTTCCAACAGTTTCATAATTTTGAAATTTTACTACTTTTACTTCCGTTTTCGTCAATGTGGGACCCTATTCATACGCAAACTTTAAAATGCTATTTCTCCCCCAGTTTCCATCTGATTTCAACCAAACTTTTTTAAAAAGAATGTATCAGTTATGGAAAAATATATGTTATTACTTTGGCGATCTGCCAAAACTTAAAAAAATATGCTACTTTAAAAAGTTTTTCTTAACAGGGGGTCATATGGGGCTGCAAATTTCAAAAAAGGTACTTCCCTTACTGTTTTTATCATATATCTACCATCGTTTATGATATCACTGGTTACCATGATGAAATATAGGCTATTACAGAGTTTTACAAAAATCTGACACTCTTAAATTTTAAGATGCGAGTCACGGGGGAATTCCTAAAATATTAGATATCTCGAAATTGGCTGATCACATAGCAAAACGAAAATTTGTGACTCGGGGTAATAAAACTATGTACAATGTAATGCATTTACAGTACCAATTTCACAAAGGCCCCTATTTTCGCACACAGGACACTGTGCTAACATTGAATGCCCGCATTGAATGAGGACTTCCAGCCTCCATAAAGTCATGTGGATTTCTTTCGCGCAGTACATTTTGTAATTGGCATAGGGCTTAAAAACGTCACTTGAAAATAACGTTACTTGACGATGAATAAACAGTGCCAAATGCGGGCATTGGCACGCATATTCCCGCGCATTTAACGTTTTTCGACGGTATTCTGCTCGCTCACAGATACTAGTTAATGCTAGTTCACGTCAGTATGCTTTTTTTTATGATGGCTTGCATCCATTTTATCATTTATGCATGTAAACGTTCGGACTGCTTGCAAAGATGAAAACGTTCCAAACATTAAACGTCACATGCGAATTCGGCCGTTTTGTATTCGCGACTGTAGGGTCGTTTTGCGAAAAATGTACTGTATGTATTTTCTCGAAACAATGGACCATATGGGGCTGGTCATGTCAAAACGCCACAGCAGACTACAGTTGCCATAGGATTTGCGCGGAACCTTTAAGAGAACATTGGTTATCATGTAGAGGTACAGGCTGTTACATTTTGTGCCAATCGGGTAAGTTTAAAAAAACGATATGGCACTTTTAACAATGGCAAAGTCCTAACATATTGAATATCTGGACAAGGCCTGATCGTAGAATGAAAGCGATGAAACCTTGGGACTTTGGGGGTGTAAATGAAGCACATGGATGGCACTTTTCGTATCCAATTGTTCTACTGTACTTCATTTGTGGGTCATTTGGTGTACTGTGCAAAATTTTAGAAGTTCAGATTTTGAAAATGCACTCCTCCGCCTACTTTCATCCTTTTTCAAGCAATCTTTATGGAAAGTACGGCGATCGGCAGATAATAGAGGCTATAACCTTTTTGGTGATTTACCAAATTGAACAAAATATGGCGTTTTAAGATAAGTCATCTCAGTTAAATTGGCTTCAACTACAAACCTAACTTCATCTCGCCAAAGATCAAGCTGAGTGTGTTCAAAGGCACATGAGTCTCTTGTCATTTTATATTGATATTGTCTTGCAATGGTATGGTTAGGCTTAAAACTCCATACGGCGCCATGTTAATTGGTGCATCTGAATTGCTGATACAGCCTGCTCTTTTGTGAAACATCGGTAACCTATCATAGCTTTTCTTCTTACAAGTGATTGCCCATGTTTATCTCCGTCAATGTGATATTAGGATAACACCCTGATGTCATATTGAGGATAGGATCATATGGCCTGAGGACATTGGCTCCTACAGCTATCCACATGAACATCACCAAACCCGCCAAGCCACCCACAACAGCTCCCTGGGCATGACATAATGGGAGTCGTCTCCGTATCCACATATGCACATACATGTATATACAGATAAGGATTAAAGTAATGTTTAAACTTACGCCCTGTAGCATTTCGCTTAGCTTTTCTTTCCGAGTGTCCAGTTCCCTAGTCTCCTGGTTTGTTTGTTCCGGTGCCAGTTAATTTCTATAGCCTCCTCACAATTCCCGTCGTACGATGCCCGCAGACAGCCTATTTTCTGGTGAATATGCCGTGTCTGTGGGTGTGGCAGTTTGCCTTGGAAACGGGCAACCACCTAAAATGTTGCTTCATTGCTGACGTAGATGACTACCTTTAAAATTAAAGGCTGTAATCAAGATATTGTCTTTACATGCTTGTTCGTCACATGGAAAGCGTCCCAGTGTCAGCGACAGTCCAAAACTGGATACAGTGCTGTGTCATTACTAGAGACGCTGTGATCACCTTATTTCAGGTAAGTGGAAGTGTGTGTTGCAAACTCTATATTTCATTTATACCACGTTCATTTCATACTTTATCAAACTCCTTTACCGTTCACTACTACTACTATATACAGGTGTCATCTTCTAGTATAACGTACATTACATGACCGTGATGTACAACTGGTAGTTCAGTTTTCACGCGGCCATTCTTATTTCGTGATGACCTGAGACATGAAACTCTTGCCTGATCAAAGTGAGACCCATAATGGTAAATGAACTCTTTGAATAAGGTATTTGCTGTAGTCTTGGCAGCCTGATTATGAGTAGCAACAGCGAGTGAAATGCATGCTGAGTGAAATGGTCACTGATAACCAGAATATCTTATAACTGCCCTTGCACTCTTCAAGACTAAACAAACTATACAAACTAGCTACAATGATTGGCTAGATGTGATAGAGACCATGCCTGTTATCTGCTGTCTGGCTTTACACTGGAAGCATTTCAAACAAGTCTTGAAATAATTTTTCTTAGCCTTAGTCATGTCTAGCCAATGGAATCGTATTTGAAGCAAATCCAAAGTTCTCTTTTGACCCATATGATCGACCTGATCACGAACACCCTGCAAAGCCTGAATCCTGACCTCGGTTGGTTAATGTAAGTTGAAGAGCCTGGTTACCATAATTAAACCTTTGTCTATACAGCACACCATGCTTGAAACAAAACCGTTTTTCTATCCCTCATCATCTGCTTACCTACATGTATCTTGGATTTTGGATCAGTCGTCTGACTACCTTTCAGATGACCAATCATGCCGGCAATACCTGAATCAGCTGTGGCAGTCATGACTTGAGGGAATCTCTGGTAATACTGAAGGAGTAACACAAAGAGTCTCAACTGCAGCAAGAGATTGAGCATTGCAAACTGAGTTTGGTGATGTTCTGGGGAATCGAAACTTCAGTTGGAATGTCTGGACTCTGACAATGCAACCTAGACAAAGCATCTGCACCCTTGGTACCCTTCCCAGTCCTATCCTCGATGTCAAAATCACATGCTAGGAAATGACACATTTATATATACTACTAATAGTGAACGGTAACTGGGTTTGATAAAGTATGAAACCAACGTGATATAAATAAAATGTAGATTATTATAACGCACAGTTCCACTTACCTGAAACAAAGTGATCACAGCGCCGCTTGTAATGACACAGCAATATATCCAGTGTTGGACTATCGCTAATGCTGGTGCGCGTTCCGTACGACGAGTAACTATGTAATGACGATTCTTGATTGCGGCCTTGACTTTAAAGGCACCATACTGTGCCGGCAATGAAGCAAAGTTTTAGGTGGTTGCCCGTTTCCAAGAGAAAGTGCCATACCCACAGACGCCCGCGAGACAATAGGTTGTCTGCAACCATTGGACGGCGGGAACTGTGAGGAGGCTGTAGAAATCAACTGACACCGGAACAAACCAGCCAGGTAATAAAGAACTGGACACTCCGGAAGAAAGGTTAAGCTAAAAGTTACGGACTATGAGTATAAACATTAATTATTAATCCATATAGATCGATTTTCTCGTAATTTCTAGCACAGTCTTTAATATTAATACACAAACCAGTGACACAAACGGAGTTTAGAATGGTAAAATATTAAAAGTAATGTTCATGTACAGCGTTACATGTCCATCTAAACTTAAACCGACAATCGACATAATGTATGCTCCTATAACCTCAAGACCCTGCTCAATCCATGAAGGAGCATAGGCCCTGATACACTCAACTTCAGGAAAGCGAACAATCATTGAGCAATTATAATGATCTTTGTTGCTGGAAATTATTTCATAATATACACAAATAGCCAAAGGCATGCAGGTAACGTTTTTCCCAATGACTCTTGCGTTTAACATTAGTTAAAAACTCACCAGCCAGTTCACGAAAGGGAAAAATCCACCAAGGATAAACATTCCAAGTAAAGGTCCGTTTGCCCCAGATATGAAAGAGACTGCCGCCTAACACCAATAAGAAAAGAGATTTATTGTATGCGTATTAATGGAGTACTGGAAGCGAACGTTAGTATACTGAGGTTTTCGATTATGAAGGAACCTCACATACTAACCTACGGAAGATCTGAATTGCCATAAGAAAAAAACTTTTTTGTGGAACCATTTGTTTTTTCTTTTTCTCTGAGCTCAGTGTTATAGAATGCTGTGGCCTCATGTGAATAAGATGTGGCAATATGTAGATGTGATATAGACGCGAAATGATGTGAATGTGAATGTGACGTAATACTCGAGTGATATGAAATGATGTGTGTGTGTGTGTGGTCTATCATGAATCATGATATAGGTGTCATGGGGTGGCGTGGACGTATTATGTGATAAATGTAAGAATGAATGTGAAGCGATATGACAGTGATGTGACATGATATACATGTATGTGTGATATGTCGTGCTATTGGTGTAATCCGAGTTTGGTGTGTCTGACGTAAACCATGACGTGGCCTTACACAAATGTGACGTGACATCAAAGTTATGTGACGTGGTATGTGTGCGGTATGGACGTGATATGGTGTGATGTCATGTGAAAGTGATGTAACGTGATATGGTGGTGACATGCGATATGGTGTGCGTAAGTAACGTAGATGCGATATAGCGTGGTTTGAGTGTGATATATCAAAGTGATGTGACCTGTTTTGGATGTGACTTTTTGTGACATTGGTGTTACATATATGTGATATGTTGTGACGTGATATGAAATAATGTGGCGTGATATGAGGTGATATGCTGTGATATGGCTGTGACATGCATGATGTAGTCGCGATATGAAATCGAGATATTAGGTGATATACGTGTGGTTTGTGTGTGGTACGGATGCGACAGAATGGCGGAATATGTTCGCAGTGGGATATGTGTATTACACCCTCCATCCCTTGAATCCCACGATCCTCAACCCCACACCGGAGATCCAGGACCCACTCGTCCTACGACGTGGGTAGTTTTGCATTTTTACACCGAATGTGTGTCCACCGCAGTGACTCTTGTGTTAACAGGCTATACTCGAGATGGCTGGCCTCGTCTCGCTCGAGGTACACGGGCTTTATTGCATAAAAGCCGGACATGAAGTCTTAAGCACTACACAGTTTTAAGAACAGAAATGATGACAATTGAAAATGATTACATGTAGATGGTTTATTTCTAAACTTAAGTTACTTTACACTCCTCGATATGTTTTCAAAATACCAGACCCTCCTTCCACTTGGTAAAGGCTGTGGTTTGGCTTTATCGGTGTTATGCCAAAGCCTAAAACCGACAGCCCGTTATTGAGTTTAAAGGTGTTATTAAGGAGTTTAAAGGAGTTATTGGGTTAAAGGTGAGAGATCAAGGGGGTGGGGGTGGGACTGCTAAACGTGAAAGATATTGGATGCTAGCACAAAGAAAAAACAAGGATTATAGCCGTATTTGCTACATGTTACAATCCCTCATAAAAATATCATACGAAATCCGTGGGTTACTAAATAAAAGGAATACTGAAATCTTCTGGAACTAATCTTTAGATAAACTACATAAACAAAGATTAAGGCACCCACCAGTGAGACCATATATCACATACAAAAATATAATTTAAAAGAGTACAGTTACAAATGCAATACTATCAGGAAAATTTTCAAACAAATGTACTACAGCAAAATGCTATATGATTACAAATATGATACAAAGGAATTATGGAAGCAATTGCGACCAAAAATAGCACAAACGAAAGATAAATCATCAATGAATAACGAAATGTTAATTGATGATATTGAGCAGAAAGACAGTGTACTAATATCGAACGCATATTGCAAATACTTTACAAATGTAGGTAAAGGCCTAGCAAATAAAATACCTCAGGCGAATAAACAAAAGTCATGTTACATATCACTTGAAGGGCACGACTTCTGATACGATTTTCTTATCTCCACTCACGCCTGAAGTAGTGAAAAAAATATTACCTTAATGAAAAGCAAAACAAAAAATTGTGGTCATGACAGAATTAGTCTTATTTTGCTGAAGGAAATAAAACATGAACTAGAAAAACAGAATTTGCAGGCAAATTCAAGATCTGCACGCCTGTTTTTGGTGTACAAGAGATGAAGAACCACAAGAATCTTAAGTTTGGCAGTCAAATTGCCATAGAGCTGCGGATTCCGAGATATGGGCTGATTTTGAAAATTACCATATTTGGGCATGAAACCTGGAATTTGATTAAAGTGCCCGAAGTTGCATATGGACCCTCTTTCTACCCCAGGGGATCGAAATTGAGCTTATTTTCGCTCTACGGGCAGCGGTTTCCGAGATACGGGCCGATTTTGAAAATACCATATTTGGGCATTAAACCTGGAATTGAAAAAAGTGCCAGAAGTTGCATATGGACCCTGTTTCTACCCCGGGGGGTCGAAATTGAGCTTATTTTCGCTCTACAGGCAGCCGTTTCCCAGTCACAGCAATTTTAACCTTTAATTAGTCTAATTATTTAGGTTAATTAATGCAGATCATCACCAAAAATATTGGGTGGCGAAGTCTCATGGAGACCTACCATACTGCCAAGTTTGATCACTCTCCGAACAATCTGTCTTGAGATATCGTGGTAACGGACCAGTGGCCCGAACAAAAAAAAAGGAAAAAAGAAAGGAATAAGAAAAGCAAAAACAATAGATCTACATTTGCATGCAGATCTAAAAAGCAAAAACAAAAAAACAGTAGGGACATGAGCAAATGCTATGTAGCCACCTGTCTCTGCCTCAGCATGTGAATGTTAATAGCCTCCGACATGGGT
>JAAUYG010038035.1_pt1 | contig 16751 bp, 10 predicted proteins | sample 7278091 | NCBI WGS metagenome assembly JAAUYG01 (sample SAMN14350201, study PRJNA611818) | marine sediment metagenome | isolation source: surface marine sediment (0.6m) | place: French Polynesia: Moorea | collected 2018-08 | reverse complement strand
GACCCGATACCCAGGGTGGGCCACGGGGAGGCTGCTCTCTCCACCCAATATATTACTATTAAACACTAATGGGAAACCTTATATAGGGAGTCCAATGACGCTGTCAAATTTGACCTTAAGTGACCTTGAAAGTTCAAAGTCAAGGTCACACATAGTTTGAAGCCTTACATCTCGTAAAGGAACCCACCTAGGTCCTGTGTTACTATTAAACATTAAGAGGAAAGTCCAGTGGCACTATAGGAATCCAATAGCACTGTCAAATTTGACTTTGAGAAACCTTGAAAGGTCAAAGTCAAGGTCACCAAACTTTCGAGATCTTCTATCTCGTAAAGGAGCCTAGTTAGGCTCTATATTACTTTTAAACATTAATACGGAACCATATATGGGCAGCCCAATAGCACTATCAAATTTGACCTTGAGTGACCTTAATCGGTCAAAGTCAAGGACAGATTTGGAGTGGTAGCAGATCTGTATGATGCACATATAACTCCCTGCGGCTTATTACCACCTTAATCTGGATGTCACAAAAGAGAATTTGTTGGCGGCGGGGTTTTCCGCTGTTCCTGCGGTCTTTCTTGTTCTAGAACTATATGCAGACGCTGATGAACTCTAAAGTTACCAAGACGAAGTTTCCTTTTGGTCTCGAGATCTGAGTTGCTTCTATCACTGATGCTTTGGCTGTCGTTACCAGACTTGTGTGCAAAATATAGCAAGCATACAAAGCATACGCACACATACACGTATGAAGCTATATGAACGAGCGAAAGAACGACGGAAATGAGGAAGGAACGAACAATAAGATAAGACAAGAAAAGAGGCGGCACAGGACAAATACACGACCATTGCTAATTTACACAGCATAAAAATAATGTTTCAAATATACGGTGCCAAAGTTTCGTAAACAAATACGGCAAGGCATATTCAAGCATGATTCACAACTGTTTTTATGTAACAAGCTTAAAATACGTCTTGTATATAAATCTACTTTTCATATTGGCACGGATTCTTTGCTTTTCGTGAAGTGGTAGGGTGTTATAGCATACACCTATATATCTAACTTTGTTACATATTTTACGGTGTTGTTCTCATCTCAAACAGAAAACGACGGCGACAGTGTTCGGAATAAAGACGGTATCTCGTACATGCTCGTTTGCTGGGTGTTCTGGTAGTGGCTTCAACCTCAACTTATTCAACACAGGAGTGGGTACGTCGTGCTGCGCCACCAGTCTGTGCAACACTGCATCCACGCCACATGATCTGCCTATAACAGCCGTTACGATGACAATTATAACGGCTGCTTCAATTCTCCACCTGCTCTAGCTCAAAGTAACTGTTGTCATGGCGATTAACGTGTGACTCTTTGCTTGCTCTAACCTGTAACGTTATTACATGTAGTTGAATTCATAATAATTCATAATTCCTGCTGTTGCGTTCATTGTCTACTACCTGCTGTGGCTGCTGACATAAAGATTCTCATCATGTGGCTGACGTCATTGTTATTCGTTAATTCCCCGCTCTACAGATACTTGTATGTAAATATGACACTGTGTGAGGGCTGATATAATGATAAGTTAACTACAATGTATTGTCCACAAAGCCAGCTTTGAATATTCCAGAAACACCAATTGTTATGTATTTATTTTGATTTACTAAATAAGATCATTTACTTTCCACAATAAGTTTGCGTCCAAAAGAGATAGTTTTTAAGAGGCATCGGTTGCACTTACATGTAGGCAAGCTATATATTTTGTAACTTTAATAAGTATTGTATCGATACTAACATACATGACTGTCAAGCACGATAAAGGTACATACGCTAAGACCTTATTTCAATTTGGTTTGGGCACGGGAGATACGAGTAGTTTTAGTCGTTAAACTATACACATGATGCAACTGATACGTTTACCTAATAAAGGATGGATGATAATATGCAAGAAGTTTTGTTGAACTCTCACCTGTTTGCAAGAACAAGTTATTACACGTGTATCTCGGTATGTATTGCCATCTAAGATCATGGCTCATTCGGACAAGAATATTTGCAAAAGAAACGCTAGCCACGAGAGTGTGGCGAAAGATCTACCGAACGATATGTTTGTCTCGAGGCAACTCTTGGTGCTTGAAAGCAAGTGCTTCACATCTGAATAGTCCGCTTGGGCACACGTGTTATTCTCTGTTTCTTAGTGATTGAGGTTAAGAGTGTACACCACGCTGATGTCTGTTTGCCACTGTTTTGGCAACTGGAGCCCATCAGGTTACCATGTTTATCATGTTTAAATATTCATTGAGTCAGTTGTGTGACGGCAGAAACATCATCGGGGTGACTTGATGGTTACGACATTTAAATGTTACGTTCTCTGCTTTCTCTTGTGGTGAATGTGTTGTGTTCAAGTGATAATTCAGGTATAAGCACTTTGGCGGAATCTATTTTGACAGTCACACTGGCAATTCTATTTGGTTATTGTTAACTGGCCAATGATTAATACTACACCTACATATTGTAACTTGTAATACAATAAATTGTTTTAAAAGACGTTACAGGAAAATTACAATTTGGCGCGTAAATAAACAAAAGGTCCTAGAACGGTAGTAATAATGAAGTTTTTGTATATCTTCAGTATAATTTCAACCTCTCTTGTAAGACAAACATACATGACATACATTTATATGACTTGATGAAGCTTCATTAAGTCAATAAATACATATTGTACAAATTGGGTTCGTGTGAATACGTTATACAACAATTTGGCGCGTAAATAAACGAAAGGTCCTAGATTGAAAGTAATCATGAAGTTCTTGTATATTTTGATTATTCTAACCTCTCTTGTAAGACACACAAACATGCATATATGACTTGATGACGCTTCATTAAGTCAACAAATACATGTACATATTGTGCAAAGTGGGTTCGTGTGACTATTGTTATATTGGCCGTTCCGGTTTTGCGAGTGCGGCTATAACCTCTACACCTTACCTATAAATATGCTAAGACAGAGACAGTAAAAGGCGAGAAAATAACCACATACCCCCAGGAGCTGTTGACAAAGTCATTCTTTGCAATGACAAAAAAATGGCAAAAATAGGGCCTTTAATAGAAACCATTAGTATTCACGCTAAGGTTTGTTCGAACAGAAAGGCAGATAAAATAGCTCAACAAGGGTTTTCTTTTATTGAAATTGTACAAGACGAGGATTTTCTTTTATTGAAATGGTACAAGACGAGGACCATCATAGACGTATTAATACAAGTATCCAGAAAAACAAATGTCACAGATATAAAACTTTTGTAACAGATATTACCGAAATATGAATGTGTGGCCTAAAGACGGCTACCACACTGAACGAAGATGCCTCGGAATATGAAGAAAGGAATGTGGCACGGAAGCAGTTATCATGTGTGTGCAGTCGGATTCATCTACATCAATACAAAATATACATATTCCTCACTCACAAATCGCTGTTACTTGGCTGTTGCCTTACCTTGACACAATGTAACAATGCATGACTACATGGACTTGTTCTTCTCTAGATGAACTCTCCTTAGAAGGAGGGATTGACATTCTATACATTAAAGATGAGTCATTTAAGAAGACAGTCATCTACCACAGAAAACGTTTGTCGCCGAGCAAATCGGCTAACAATTTGTTATGTTCAAAATAAAACTCATCTAATAATGCCTTTGTTTTGTTCAACATTGCTGCGTACTCTGGATATTTCCGTCGTTTTTGCCTTTGTTCAACAGCAGCAAGTTCAGTATCTGGCAAGGGGTCTGAAACAAAACAACTGATACAAATCAAAACCAAGAGGCCCAGGGCCTTAACACTCTGCTTGTCCACTTCCCACATAGGACCAAGCTGGGTTTATGCCAAGCCGCCATTTTGTTAGTCTTTTAGTTGGAGTTATTAATCCAGATTTTGACATTTGAGGGTCACGATTACATTTCTGATACAAAATGTGCTTACCCCCTGTATACTGCACAATGACCCCCACACGAGTTTCCCTTGTAGTCATGAGAACCACCTTTTAGTCCGGGTTGCTCTACGGCCAACCGTTTTCAAGTAATGAGTCATTTGAGACAAGTGCACTGAATAACCCCAACATCTGAACGGCGGTACCTGCTATATCTGTTAGTGTCCCCGGGTCCCAAATTTCAGAATGTGTCTCTACAACCACCCTTTTTTGCGTTACGAGCCATTTAAAGGCAACCACATAGAATGATCCTGAAATATTGCTGAACACTTTTAGGTTAAAGGCACGCCATATACGTGTTACTAGTGCGCCCGAGTGCCAAATGTCAGTTTGTTTCGCTGTGCAACCAGTCGTTTTCGAGGAGTTGCTTGCGGAAAATCGCAAAGTAACTGAATGACTTTACTATGAGTTTGAACACTTAATGGTCACAAGCGTGTGTACCCTGCGTACACTAAGCACTTACCACAGGCGTCCAAATTGTTGCACATTTTGTCTCTGACCAACCATTTTCGAGATATTTGACATTGACTAGTATGTTAAACCCTAAATATAGAACCAAAGGTAAAGATTGCAAAAATCCAAAGTTGAAATTCCACTATTGTTTCAACTAGAGTTCGGGTAGAGATCCTTCCTGAGTAGTATACACGTATGTTTGGGAGAGAACCGCTGAATGTTTTCACAGATGTCGCTTGAACCGTTTCTCTCATATCGTCCCATGTAACTAAACAACTAAACACATATTTTTAGTAGCGCCTGGAAACTGTTTTAAAAGCACCTCGAAATATATAAAATCGTTCTTTGTCATGCTAGTCCGCACGAAAGACATTTAGGAACGTGTTGCTGCCTGCAGCCACAACGGATAAAGTACAAAACATAGCTCCAGTGTCCACAACATACTGTACCTGTGAGTAATGGGCTGTTTTGAATGTAATGCACTACGGAATAGAGGGGACATGATGTCAACAAAACATTGGCAGTTTGTCGCAGATGAAGCTGCGAATGTGACTCTAGGTTATACCAAAGACCCTATATAGGGTCCTTGGTTATACATTCATCAATCAGTATGGTGTGTAGCTAATTTTATATGGAATTGTCCTACTTAGACAGTTTTAATTCACCCGGTACCATACTCTGGCAAATCCCCGGTGTTAGCTAGTGTTGGAGCTACCTCTACCAGATTCTATCTACCTAGAATGCAACAAACAGATCTTACACATGCGGTAATAACAAAGAGGTTACATAATATCCTTTTTGGCAATAGCTCATGGGCCAATAGTATGCTTTTGTATTTTGTCGCCCGATGATTTACTCTCAGTTATCATTCTTACCCAGCCCCAGGAATTGAAATATCTCTGGAAGTGTCCGACTCCGGTTTTTATAGTAATCTTCCGCTCTCTGAATATAAAATTGTTCCCTTGGAAAGACCTTCAGCCAATCCTTCAATGCGTAGTAATACATCCCTGCGCGAATATATACCTGCATACAAATATTAAATGGTTCAAATATGTTTTATTGCATGTACTGGTGATATATCCGCAACCGACCAATGAATAAAGGAAAAAGAGAACAATAATATGTTTTCTTTGAAATACATACAACACTATACCAATTTCATAAAGTTATAACAATTACATATCAGTTATGTAACTGCAAAATTACAATGACCCAAGACAACATATTCTGCCAACATATAATACAGTGTAAACTATATATGTAATCGAAGTGATATGGCAAACAGAGAGCCAACCGATTTTATTACCGTACTAAATTTAATAAACGTTCTCATTGCAAAATTGTTATAGGCAAACGGCAAAACAATATTGAGCAAGACAGTCAGTGGTAGTTGTCACATGCATTTTAGATGTACAATTTTAAAGGTTTGTTCACAAAGTTCACAAAGTTTGTACCTAAATACGGCTAATTGAGCACTCACAAACATTGTGCTACTCAGGTGAATTCTCATTGGGATTAACAAAGTAATACATGCTATGCATTTCTGTGACCATTTTGGCCGATAGTGTGCATGTTAGTAGTAAAACTACCGTTCTAGTTATTATCTAGCCATCCTACCGGTCGTATTTCCCTATTCAGGTGTGGGTCATACAAACAGCTGCGGGGGTTGTACTTTTCAATACACCGTCGCATTCTTTTTATACTTTTCACGACCAGAGTATGGAAATCCAGGGGCGAAAACCGACCAAGACCGGCGTGTTGGTAGTGCGAGTACAAGCTGCAAAGATATCACTGCTGATTACAGAGAAGCAGAACTCCTTTGGTCCTGCTCCGAACTTGCTGATTTGGGACCGAGGTCGCGAAATCCTTACATAATGCGAACCGTTAAAGACTAACTGTGCAATGGTTTTAACACACCAGTCGGACATTTTATATTTCGAATTTGCATGATACATAAGCAGTCGTCAAAATATATGCCGTCTACTGTTAACGGTTTTCCCATATTGTCTGAATACTCTTATGAAATACGAAACACTAAGTGGCCTTAAATGCGTAAAATAACTCAATTACAAAATGTATACACAGGCCCGACCGGCCTTCCATTGTTACGCGGCGACAAAAACTTAATAAATTTCTTCATTTGTCTGATCCACATTTTTGCGAGAGTTATTTTTTAGCATGTATTAAGTGTTATTTACAAACACCGCATGAGTTACCGGCTTGTTGGCTCCCGCAACGTGACCACAATTCTGGCTTGAGGTACTAAGCTGGCCAGCGTGTCTGCCATTGTGAATGGTGGCTCCTGAAATCCTCGCGCCCCTGGAAGTCTGAGCCAGTTAGCAAAATCCCACAGGTATGATGGGGAGGCGTCAACTGGAGGGCGAATGAAAGTACAAATTTAATCCATTTGATTAGTTTTTGGCCCTCATCGCAGCTTTAAATCAATGTATACATGTAGCAGACAGAAGGCCCAGAATTTTTATTTGTCCTTTTTGTTTTTTTTTAAATGGGCCATTCCATGCCAGAACTATGCACATTTCCATACCCTCGTCTCTCTGGAATCATGGACAACAAAATACAAAAACAGGCAAACCCAGTTCTCATTCCATAGTCACTTCCAATGAAAGTATCCAGGCGGACATGAATAGCCTTGTCAGTTACGAGACCTGCATGTATATATTGCACCCAAGAGAAAAGGAGTGCATTTATAATTGTTCAATGTGTATATTAGTAGCACTGGGTGAATATATCCGGTCACTGGTAAATTAAAGACAATAAGTAATTCACAAAGTTCTTGCTGAAATTATGACTTTCAACCGTCGATCTAGTCTTCTTTGTTCTGCTGAATAACATTTAGTCAGGGTTACATTAAAACAACCATTCCGGCAATCTAGCTATTTTGCCATCCGTACAACTTATACGCACAAAAAGACTATTAATGTGGCTTATGACATAGAAAAACTCACTTGTAAGTTGCTGCCGTCCAGCTTTCGATGCTTGTAAGATCTCCTTAGCGGCTCCGTTAAAATTGTGCACGTAGCACGACATATGACACGGAGAGCCTGAAGAAACCAGCATGTCCTGAACATTTATCTACCCAGATACCTAAAGTAACTGATAACTGAATATACAAAATCCGCTGAAATATGCAACACCATGCACACATTTTTTATAGATATTCATTTATGTATAGAGATTGTAACACATGCAGCCATATTAATTTAGTACTCACCCTTTAATACATTGCGTTGTGAGTGGGATGGCGGAAGCAAGGGAATTTGATCAACAAAAGACAATTTGTCTACATGACGAACTTTACATCTGTGTGTTTTCACAGTATTCTGCGACATAAAACAGCCACAAAATTACATCTAGCGGTAGAAGGCTGTTCGGCATTCTGCTTTGTTTGGAGTCAGCACTTTTCAGTCTACATGTAGGGCACTCTGAACATATCTGTACGTGCTGAAATTGTTATTTTCGAATCTAAAGTACGACCCAGTTGGTTGGAATCGGTGTTTTCAGGACTTACTAGAAACCTTGTTAACGAATGCAGGTTGAGTGGAATTAAATCTTCAGATTCATTTTGCGATTAATTTCCTCTTTGACAACATAATCAACGATATACTGTGAAACCACCACCGACAACATCAGAATTAAGATCACTTTAGCCTCAACTATGTGTCGTCTTATTCCAGCATTTCCAGTAAATTTGCGTGTTTTTCTGAGTTAATAATTTTACATTGAGTTATTTGCATTGAACTATGGTTTGCAAGTTATCATAGAATATGTAATGCTGAAGCAGGTCGACTTACCGTATCCTTCAAATCGACGGTTATTCCAGAAGACGTACTCCTTTTTGTTGCTTTCCACGATATCTGGATGTCGTATTAACGATTCATATAAATCGCTTGTGCCACTTTTGATTATGCCAATCAGATAAACATACGGAAGACATTGTATCATTGAGTTATTGCGTGACATCCAGCAGGGATTTCTCAGTTTCGCTATGAAGGGTAGTGTTCGCTGGAAAGTCAGAGCTCTTTATACAGTGAAAGTTACTGAATGACAGACAAATTTTAAATGTGAAATGTAAACATGAATACCTAAAATCGCGCTAATGCTTCTTAGTGCAACTTTTTTCCTTACCAATTTCCCTGCAATGGATATGTTCATCATATTCGGCCACACTTCTTGGAGTCGAAGATTATAAAACAAATAACGTCTTTTCCAGTCCGGATCCAGACCAATATCTGATACAGGGTGCAAAGCTCCAGATCCGAAATGATTGATTCTTCTCATACACAATAGCAGGATGAATATCGCTAAGGAAAGTATAATACAAACGAGGCTGGTTGACGCAGTTTTGTAAGAGACGCACTGTTTCATGATACCCCCGTTGACAGTATGACCTTTCGTTTAACGCATTGCACGTAATGTCTCTAAGGAGAGCCTGTGGGTTGGTTTTCAAAGGCCCTCGTCGTTGCACCAGTTTTCCTCTCCGTATATCCGCTATGGTATGATATGGATAGAATAATATCTACAGAATACACAATACTATATTCTACATATTATTTATTATGTAGAATATAGTATTGTGTCTTCTGTAGCAAAATGTGACGTTTTCACCAAGCTTTTTGTAGGAGAACTTTTAACGCCCAGCTGTCACACAACCTAAAGTTCTCATGTGAAAACCTAAGCAGCACACAGTACCAGACTATGTATAGTATACATATTTATTATTGTCCGTTCAGCGCACTATACATTATAAGCAGCACGTGCATGCAAATGACCTGTTGGCCGCCACGTGCGAAACACAATTTCCACAACCTTCAAATTAATCGTGTGCAAATTTATGCGTCTATTTATTGTAGACTATAAAATGATTGCAATGGCTCCATCATGTTTAATATACTTCGTGTGCATGAATGCCTGGTTTCAGTAAATATAAAAAATGTGGCATAATTTGATCGCTCTGTGACCTTGCAAGGTGGTTGCTGCACGTGCATTTACCATTTGGTGCACATATAAACAGACGTCAAAAAGAATATGATTCAATATAATCCAATACGCCAGTGAATAAATATAATACGTTTGTTGATGGTGGATTGATGGTATGTAAGACCAGCCGTCGTTGTGTATCTGCCTAAGACTTTTACTTTCAAAGTCTTCGTAGAATTGGGAATAGTTACAGTTATTCTGTATTTCAAAGTTCAAGTGGGTTGATTCTCATACCGGTTTTCAATGCTGAAAAATCCACCGCGACAAATAAAAAAAAATATTTCTCACTTTATGACAATTTCTGAACAATGAAATCGAAGAACCTTTTGCCCATAACCATCTCCTCTAAGCAGTGGCATGACACCAGCAGGCCTGCGTTTGCCATTAGTGGGGATATTAGTTGTCATACGTTGGGTGTTCAAAAACACCAAACACTTTTATCGCAGTGTCAGAAGTTGATTTCACACAAGACCGGTAGTTGTGACGAGTCAGGGTAGTCACAGAGTCCGTTGCCTGCCTCTCCCAGACAGAGAGCGACGTGATCCTCCGACTGACCGCCTCCTGGCTCCCCTGGTCTCCACAGAGAGCTAGAACTCAGGAACGTTGATCCAGAAGCCTCCCATATCCAGACGCCGTTCTCCAGTGCCGGATCTTGTTCCACACCGCCTATCCACATGTCTCGCGAGCTGGGAGTAGGATCTAACAGAGAGGAGGATCATAATGCTAAAATTGAAAGTAACAGCGGGACAATTACATCTGATGTGACTGTGAAACAGGCACGTGCATTTCAGTGTCTTTCGCCAATGAAATAGTATCGGTAATTGTGTATGCCTGTACAGATCTTTGTTCAAACGTTTAAAGCGCGCTAAATTATTATTATATAGCCGAAACGCGTTCATTCTTGATCCTGCAGTTCAATGTTGTACTAGGCATTGGTACCGTAATACCCTATATTGTCATTGTCACTAATGTACTGCATGCGTCAAATCGTCAATGCTTTATAATTACAAGCGGTTTCGAGACACAAGGCGTCCAGCAACAGGCAGAATGCGTCACTTTGTTGATAAAGCCATGATCTCTAAACATGCTACATGTACATGTATATGCCCGGGGAAAAACACCATTTAAGGCCTGAAAGACCAAATGAGACCTGCACGACGAACGATATTATTATGATAAAAAGCTCAACAAACGTCAACCCTGCAAGAAAAAAAATATTATAGCAAACCCTATCATGCATTACCGTATAGTTGGAGGATAGCCTGTAGTACAGTATCGCTGGGAACTTCCGCCAGTTTGCTGTTAGAATAGGTACATTGAGCCTCCGCTGACATTCGGAGGTATGGTTCATCTATCAATTGGTAACACGAGGACGCAGCGTCACTTCTCAGAAAGCCAATCGGGCAGGTAACTAGAAACAAGAAGCCTAAGGGCTTTGACACTCTGCTTGATAAGATGGCAGACAGTGACCACATAAAACTGGATAACATAGAGATTAAGGTGTACGTTTCGCTCTAAGGCCTGTCGTTTTCGAGATGCATGTACAAGGTTACTGAAAATCGGAAATGCGCCAAATTACCCCCAGAATGACGTTAAGTACGTTACTGTCAAAAGTACCCTATATACACTGAATACTCATCCCCGAGGCCCAAATCTAACTCTGCTTTGCTCTACGACCAACTATTTTCGAGATATAGGCTTGTCAAAAATTGGTAATGCACTGAATGACCCCATAATAACCTTAAACACTTAACTGACAAAAGTCACCATTACACACTGAGTACTCAGCCCCAAGCCCCCCAAATTTCACTCAGTTTGGCTCTACGACCAGCCGTTGTCAAGATACAAGATTATCAAAAATTGGAAATGCACCGAATGACTCGTAATAATGTGGGTTATACATGTACATGTATGTATTTAGATGGTTTAGTAAAGCAACAGATAGCTGCTAGAGCAGCATTTGTTGAGCATAAGAGAATCTGTATGTGTAACTCTAAAAAATTTAACTACGGTGTGTATAAAGAACCCTTTGACCTGGACACGACTAGAAGTAAACACACACAGCTACGAGATTTTGGATACTTTGTGCGACCACATGTTATTTGCTTGCTAGTACTTGCTATGCCATTTGCAAACAGGTATTGCTGCAAAGTAATTCTTTCTTGAGGCGTCAGTTATTGACTGATGACTTACTCCGGAAAATTAAATGTCCAGTCTCAGGTGTGGATATAGGCTTACGATTACATGTATAATATTTGTTTTAGTTCCAAACTCGTGCACCTGACCAAAAGATTCTTGCAGAATGTCTATGCTGAACAAGGACAAGCCATATTAATAAAAATAAGTTGACATGTGTTACTTACATTCTGCTGTTAAGAGCAGGTCAGTCGTAGGAAGAGTTGTATCGTCCGACAAAGTAGACAACTGGTTTTGCTCTAGACACAAATAATAAAAATAAATTAATAGTGGCACGTATTATGTATTAATATTACCAACATTGAAACGGTCTTACTAGCATTCTATACCAACAATAAATTGCCACTCCGAGATTTCCAAACTAGCAGAACGGAAATGAGGAATATGAAACAAACGAAACAGAAAATACAGAAGAATATAGTATGCAGTGCTTTAAAATCAGAAGAGCCAACGCAATGTTTGATTCGATTTATTTTTTAATCAGTGCCGGCATGATTACATGTAGGTCTTGTAGACCACTGATATACACCCTGTACTGGAAAAATGCTGGTGCTCCTTAGGAATAATTCCATATGTTATTTTACGTTTTAATAAAGAGATCTCTACACGTACTCCCTGTACGTGTAATGTACCAACCGGAATCCCGATGTAGGGTACAGCGATGTGGGTGCTTTCGGACATCGATCAAAACAAGCCGCCCAAGACGTTTATTCAGTTGAGTAATCTAACGCGAACTAATTTATCGGTGTAACTGACCCATACAACACTAATGTAATTTCAAAAATCATAGCAACAGCACCAGTAAGAAGAAAACTGTAGTTTGTCAACATTAGTAACAATAGAAAACAAGAAGTCCATGAACCTTGGAGCTCTGCTTGGCAACAGTTAATAATTATAACACTTGTAAATTTTTCACAGATATTACTTGATACCAATTTTGTGGCAAGTGCACCGAATGACCACCATCAAGTGGCCTTGAAAACTACAAACTCAAATGTACTCCACATATAGCCTATTATTATAACCTCAGTCAAAAACGTCAATCCTTTCGCTCTACGACCATCCGTTTTGCGAGTTACATGCTGTTTTGAGACAAGTGTATCCAACTACCCCGAAATGACCTTGAACACCGTCGGGTCAAAGGCACCCCGCATATGTTCTACTAGTACTCCCAAGTCCCAAATTTCACTCCATTTCATTCTACGGCTAACCATTTCTAAGATACTGGCGATTTTTAACTTTCCCATTGACTACAATGTTAAATTTCTTTTATTATTCGTTTTGAATCTTATATTTCAAAATGCCAAGATAGGTTTCGTGTGGACTGTCACAGGGAACAGCCGTAAAAGGTTGCTTGAAAAGAATTTAGTAAGTGTAGAAGAAGTAGACTAGCAAATCATATTTACAAAAAATGCAAGTGCACTGAACGTCCTCCAAATGACCTAAAACACAATAGGGTCAACATGGTCAAAGGGACCTCGAATATGTTCCACTAATACCTCCAATCCCACATTTCATTGTGTTTCGCTCCATGATCGACCATAATTATGCAAGATATTTGCAAGTTTTCACTTTCTCATTTGCGACAATGTTAAATGTCCATCTTTTATTCACTTTTTTAACTTTAACTTTCAAATACATGTATTCCAACAAGAAATCTGCACGTGAATATGTTCACATGGAACAAATATAAAACGTTTTGTTGAAAAGAATTATAATAAAGGTAGAAGAATCAGCGAATTGAAAATCATATTTTCGAAAAAAAACTGCGCCAAATGACTCTCAAAATGACATTGAACGCTACGAGGTCAAAGCCATCCCATAAAATATATACAGTTACTTGTAGTAGCACAGAGTCCCAACGTTCATCCCCGTTCCCCTCTACGCTTAGCCAATTCCGAGATATTTGCAACTTTGTCATTTTTTCGTTAGCCACAAATGTTAAAAGTCAATTTTTTTTTACTTTTTTTTAAATTTAAAATCAAAGTTACAAGAAGCAAATTTTATATGGACAGTAAAATGGAACATCTGTAAAAGTTTAGTTGATAAGCAGAAATAAGTGTAAAAGAAGCAGCCTATTGAAAATCGTATTTCAGACCGAATGACCCCAAAATGACCTTAAATGCTACAAGGTAAAGGGTACCCCTCACCTTCAAGGGTAACCCAAGAGTCGCAAAGTTCAGTCCCTTTCGCTCGTTTTTGGTTCACCCATATGCACAATTATGGTTATGTTTGGAATTTTCGAATAGCTCAAACGTAATTTTGTGACTATTGAGGGAAAAAGGGCAAGTTTGAAAACTTTTGTTTGTGATTTCTAGGAGCCGGTAACATTTTAAAATTTCACAGCTAATGGGTCCCATATTAAAGAAACGAATCAAAAATTGTAAAAATATCAATTTTCTAAATTTCAAACGTAAGGATCATTGAAAGGAATATTCAGACAAGTATGAACACTTTTCCTGTACGGGGAGTAGCGTTTTGAAAATTTCAGTCCCACGAGGTTCTATGTTAACGAAAACGAAAAAAAATCATTACAATTATAATCTCAAAAATCCCAACCGAAGGACCATTGGGAAGAAACTTCAGGACAAGTTCGAAAACCTTCGGTTGTGATTTCCAGCAGGAGTTGCGTTTTGAAATTTTCGACGGGCCGACGGACGGGCGGATAGACGGACACCGGAGATAGACGGACACCTGTCCTGACGCGGAACAAATTTCCATTTCATGAGCAGGACATAGCCAAGCACTGCTAAAAATGAGTGTCCCTCCCACCTGCTTCTCTCGCTATCCCTGTCATCCATCCAGGCGACATCAGCTCTCCGCCAGGGCCATGTAACAGCTCGCAGGCAGGTGGCACAACAGACCTGTAGTTTATAGCCACACATTCCCCATGCATAGCACATATTGCAGTACACTGCAGGCGACTTCTTGCTGTCGTATGCAGTACAACGCTGCGTGTAGAATAAAGATCAGCATGCACATCAAATGTACGGCGCATGACTGCCTCTTCTTCTTGCAGTGCACAAACTACCACTCGAATCCACACTAGCAAGATAGTGACTGCGTTCATATTTTTGTAGTTGCAGTGTTGCCTTCTTCTGTTAACATTGTAGGGCAGTATTAACTGTTTTGCCCGATGTCATATTACTACCTCACTTTTAGTTTCTATTATATATGTGGAACTTGCATGAGAGCAAGTGACATGAAAAGACTACGTTAACATTATCCTTATTTGCAAATGGAGTTTCCTTAGGCGAAGTATAGTGCATGATCTCTATAGAAGTTCATTGGTAAAATTTTTGCAACAAATGTCAGACAATGCTAATAGCGATATTATACAAGTTTTTTTGCTGCGTAATCGACAAAACGGAGTCAATGATGCCTTTTCTCTGGACGTTATGCATTGTGGGCCTCATATTGATTTCTTCATTTGTTTTTTCTTATTAAGAGCTTTTTCGCACGCGTCTGTGATCTCGTCACATCCGTTCCCCTCAGTTGTGCCACGGCGTATTGTCCGCAACGTGACTCCGGTAAGTGCTTTTGTGTTCTTAAATTTGTCGAACGTGTCTGAATCACGCATTGGCCTAAGCATGATTACAGTAGAGTTATTATAGGGAGTCTAAGGGTATTGGGTATAAAACGCAGCTGCGTCATATTAATTTTCGTTTGTTTCATTCTTAATTTATTCAGGTAATCCCTGGTCATTACTTCGAAAATTCTGTTTGGTTGGATTTTTCCAGGCCTCCACACATATTATATATAATAGGATAACGCAAGAGGTAGATTATCTCGAACAGTATCGTCTGCATTGGCATGTGTACAAGGAAGATAGCGTGAATCCAATAATATGAAGAGGAAAGTTATATAACATTAATTTCAATATTTTACACAGCCTTCTACTTCATACATTTATCAGTGTTTCGCATAACATAACCCGTCAAGTTAATATTTGAAGATGTACCAAGTTAACATTTAACGTTACTTGACTAAATTGTGTACACGAATCAGATATTAACAGATATAGGGCGACAGATGCATACCGGAGGTTTGCTGTCTTTCCCTGCCAATATACGGATCACGAGGATATACCATAAAATTAATTCAACTAATTTAACGATATATTTGTGCGGGAAATTTCACCTGAAGATTCCATAAGTTTCTTTGGCAGTAACTATGGCAGGCCTGTATTGTAAACTGAAAGGTTGTTTCACCTTTGTTCTCGATATGCTACTTAGAGACCCTGTCGGTGACAAATTGCTTTCACGGAAATGTATTCACGGATACTTTTTTGAAGTTTTATTCTTGAGTGGGTTATCTGTTGTGACAAAGACGACACATGACGCAAAAAAGTTTTATCAGCTTACAAAAAACCCACAGCAGAGCTGGTAGAGTTTTTTTTCCAGATCATTGCCCCATGTCTATTTGGCAGATGCCAACTGTCACGATATCAGCTGTGTGTGGCTCTTTTCGATACTTATCATCAGCAGAACTTTTCCCAATTTTGTGACTGGGGTGGTTGGGGCTGGTCTCTTCGACGGCTAAACACCAACCGGCAACGAAGAGCCAAATTTTCGTCCATAGGTAATATCAGACCAATGCCGCTTTTTCGTCAGAGTCAATGGGCATACGTTTTAGAGACGGCTGTAATAGGCCTTATTAAAAACTTTCTAACATCACACTGCAAAGCCACATATTGCCATTGCTTTTCATCCGTATTAAACTTAACCGGAGCATAACATGCCACATAAACTGCGGCATTAGCAACTGACGGGTTTCAAACCTCTTTAACATAGACATTTCTGTTATTCTGTCTGTCGCCTTTACTTTTCAGACACCGGACATGGACATGGTACTATATCAATCTTTCCGGGTGCTGCGGTTTAAATATTTTTAATTTTACTATCAAGATTAAGATAGAATATTATCGTCGGAATGATCAGTGGTGATGATGATGATATCAAAGTTTAAAGGCACATCAACACCAAAAGGGTCATACAGTGCGAAAACAGGTGTAAACTGCCCTATGAGTCTAAACAGAGTCCACTACAAAAGAATGTTGAACAAGAAAGGCCGCTGGGACAGCGGAAAAACCCGCCCGTCAACAAACATCTTTTCTGACATCCAGATGGTCGTAATATT
>JAAUYG010126865.1_pt1 | contig 16755 bp, 9 predicted proteins | sample 7278091 | NCBI WGS metagenome assembly JAAUYG01 (sample SAMN14350201, study PRJNA611818) | marine sediment metagenome | isolation source: surface marine sediment (0.6m) | place: French Polynesia: Moorea | collected 2018-08 | reverse complement strand
TTATAACGGATTTGCCTATGAAAACTTTACACCTAATCATCTCGGTAAAAACCCGTGTCATTGTTAAATATGTTATCTAAGTGGTTAACTAAAATAAATTTTAATAGATGCTACACAGTTATTGATACTAAGTCCGTGCAAACGTGTTCGTCAAGAACAAAATAATGATCTGGCTGGAGAACACGATAAGAGAGTGTTTGAACATGTTGAATCAAGAGTCGAAGATCAACACTACCAGATGTCGCGTGCTGCGGCTAGGTCTGGCATTATGCAATGGGGTATCACATAATCAGTAGTGTTGCGCAGCTTAATCTGAACGTTACGTAATTATATTGAATGATCTTTTGACAGAAGCCATTGCATGGCTCAGGGTTGTATTGTGGCTAATTGTTGGTCGCGGAAAGCTAGACCGATTATATTGATATGCGCGACGTCCAGTTATGTATCTATCACTATGCCATTTTCCTACACCACAGAAACTTACATAATTACTATAATATTTTGTTGACCATGTGAAAGTGAATACAACTTAAGACATCAGAGTGTCGTTGCACTACCTAAATTTAAAACCATTACATACGGAAAGAAATCTTTTAGATACTATGGAGCACATGTCTGGAATAGTGTACCCCCACATACATGTATAAGATCTCCTCCGACATTTAAAAGGTTGAAGGGGATGATAAAGTCATGGCTGGTTCCATCGTGTGATTGTGTTTTATGAAATGTCTTTTTATGATATGTTCATTGAATCATTCTTCAGTGTATGAAATCATTATCACCTGGCAGTGCATGTACCCATCATCTCATGTCAAAAAATAGCGTGGGCGCTAATGTTAACTATTTTACTGAAATCGACAATAAATAAAAATCTTTATTCTTATTCCTATTTTTATTCTATAACTTCAGTAGATTTCGGCTGCATATTTATTGCATTTACTGTATTGTAACATATTTATATATTACTGTTATTGCTACTGCTGCTGCTGCTACTACTACTACTACTACTACTACTACTACTACTACTACTACTACTACTACTACCAAGGCGAGATTCCATCTGCAGCAGCCAAAGACAGATTCAAAAACAACAACTCTACAGGAGCAGCACCCAGCCGACGTTATACTTCAGCGCCATAGCGGAGATATAAAGCTAACTTAGGCCAGTTACTGTGGCTGATGGTGACCTTTCTCTCTGGGAGAGCTGGCAGATGGCAGACAGCCCCACTGTGACCATCACTGCCCACTTCATCATACTTGAGCGAGGCAGCGAGATGAGGCTCGTGAAGACTCACTCCCATGGTGTCGAGCAGTGATTTCGCTCGCTGGCCTTTTCACCGCCGAAGATCAAACGCCGCCGTGAAACAGCCATAACATTCGTTGTTTAGACGAGCGACGTGTAAGGGGCGTGACCTGTCTGGGTTTCACGAAAAGCACAGCAAAAACAGAAACACAGTTTTATAGTTCAAATAGTTATGTCTTAGCCTGCTTAGACAAAACAACTTGTTGGAGACGGGTCATTGGGTCTGTTTCATTAAATTAGGTCTTAGAGCATAAAGTATAGTACTACAGTATTGTCATCCAAACCCTGCAAACGTGTTATTGTAAAACAATAACTCCGCAAGCTCTGGTAGAAGCGGCGGTTATAATTTACATCATGATTTATGATACTGGCAATGAAAGTAACGCAAACTATACATGTAGTCAGTTTTCTTCAGCATTGACTCTGACGCCTTCTTTCCTTGAAATAGCTAAGCCTACGCCCCACATTGACATATATATATTATCGTTTTATGAAAGAGTCGCCTGGTCAAGCCTTTAGGATTCAATGTCTGCCACAGTTCTGTGTCACTGTCACGAGGGTCGCCATAAAGTGTAATATATGTTTCCGCCCGGATTATCACATATTATCTCTCGGGGTACCGATGGGATTCTTGGTTAGTTATATTTAACTCTAATGTTTGCCTGAATGGATATTTGGTTTATAATAGACTGCTATCTTGCACTCCACTTTCAAGGGAAAATACTAATAATTGCTGATTAGTTAAACTTCCGATTTTGCTAAAAAAAATCTGCAACAAAGGTTCAAAGGTTTTAAATATTAAAACAAAAGGCCCAGGCTCATTGACGATCTTCTTGGCCACCTGCCAGATAGAAACAACTTAGGATTATACCTAACAGCCATGTAGCAACTAGCTTCAGCGGCTATATAGCTGGTGACTATGTAATCCTATCGAAAGGCACCGAATGTCCTCAGAGTGACCTTGAACACTTAACGGTCAAAAGTACTCTATATATGCTAGTTCCTTTCCAAACTTTTGCCGTTCCAAACTTTTGTCGTTTTTACTCTATGACCAATCGTTTTCGAGATACAGGGTTGTTGAAAATCGGAAATGCACCGAATGATTTCAGACTGACTTTACATATTTAACAGCCAAGCATTACACCAAGTACTTACCCCCGAGGCACAAATTTTGGTCCGTTTCGCTCTACGTCCAACCGTTCTCGGGATACAAGGGTGTCGAAAATGCACCCAATGACCTCAGAATGATCTTAAACATTTAAATGTCAAAAGTACTATATATACACAAAATACTTACCCCGAAGGCACAAATTTTGATCATTTCGCTCTGACCTAAAGTTTGTTGAAAATAGAAGTTTTTTTCAAAATCAGAAATGAACTGAATTAGCTCAAAATTACCTTAAACATTTAAATATCAAAGTACTCTACATGTATATACATAAAGTACTTATCCCCATGCAAAAATTTGCCCTGTTTCGTTCTACAACCAAAGGTCTTCAAGATACAAGGTTGTTGAAAATCAGAAATGCACCAAATGATCTCAGACTTTGACCTTAAACTGTAAATATCAAACGTACTCTAGATACACGAATTACCCTAGAGGGAAGTTACAACGTATCAGTGTTCACTCACTCACAGATATTGTTCCGTTTGGCTGTACGTTTTCAAGATGCAAGGATTTTAACAACCGAAAATATCAAAAATGTACGCAATGATCTCAGACTGACCTTGAGCACTTGTGGCCTTTCAGTGGGCTAGCGGTATAAAGACTGGCCGCAGGTCGGACTAGTAGCACAAGACGGTTCCAGTACACACCTACATACACGACCTTGTTCATAGAAAAAGCCATCCAGCTTGCTGAACCCAGTCGCGATGAAACTTAAATTTGTCAAAGCGACCCTAAACCCTGTTCACTCACCTAACTCACAGCTATTAGGTATTTTCGAAGGGGATATATTTTTAACATGCTCAGGACAGGATGCTGAGGCAACATTTTTGTCACTGAAAGTTAAAATAGCTCACGACAGCATTCACTTCACCGGGCCCACTCCACTTTTCGTTTAATCTTCCCCTTCTTTGAGAGAGAACCCAGGTTTCCAGCGCCGATACTCGTACAATACGCCTATATAGCATAGATCCATGCCCGCATTGCGTATTCGGGCCACAGAACTGACTCTCCCGAGGGAGGAAATGGCTTACTCGGAACTGTAAGATGCGTCTCTCCCTGTATTTGTATCTCGGAATGCGACATAGTGTCACTTCGCTGTTCCATTTACGTGTAGCGGGCGGGTAGTAAGATGAGATAGCTCGGTGGGATTGGCTTTGTAACACAAGCCGCGTAATGCGGATAATTGCGTGTTAAGGGGAGGCGAACCTTGAAGGTAAACTAATCAGAACTATCGCTTGAGGGTGGGGTGGGGTGGGGTGGTGGGGAATTGGAACCTCGCGATGCATGCCGGGATTAGCGTCGCGGAGGCTTTGACTCCTTGGACGCGCAAAAAAATAGGAGCTAGGTGAGACCAGTGAACGCATTGTTGGCATTCCTTTATTAAAAGTTGTTCTATGTAGGAATAGAATTCACACAATCGTAGATATGATATCGGCCAAAGTGGTTTAGATATATAATTTTAGACTTCGAATAGAAAGGGTTGTTCCCATAGCATGCAAAGTTTGAACCTAAATACTTCGAATTAAGGATTCACAAACATTACATAACCTTAAATATGCCACTCAGATGAAGTTTCATTCTGAGAGTTAAAAAGAAAATTAAAAAATACCTATTGTGTATGTGTTTGCCAACCATTTTGGCCAATGGTGTATGTATAAATAGGCGCCGGTGATGTGATTTGGGTTTCGGGACCCCTGTTACAGCATCCAGGTGATAGGCAATGGGATAGACGACGCCGACACCGAAAGATGCAACTGCTCCAGATGCTAGAGCCATCGATTCCACGGCTCGTACTACCGCTTGACAACCAAGCCGTTTGTAATAATTGTTGAATGATTTTGAGCTTCCACGATACAAAGTGCCAATAAACGTTTGCCAACCATTTTGGCCAATGGTGTATGTATAAATAGGCGCCGGTGATGTGATTTGGGTTTCGGGACCACTGTTACAGCATCCAGGTGATAGGCAATGGGATAGACGACGCCGGCACCGAAAGATGCAACTGCTCCAGATGCTAAGAGCCATCAATTCCAACTTCTCGTACTACCGCTCGACAACCAAGCCGCTTGTAACAATTGTTTTATGATTTTGAGCTTCGACAATACAAAGTGTCAATAAACAGTGTTTGCGGCAGCCTGAAATTCATGTCCATCTTCAATATGGTCGCTTTATTCGCCTTTCTTTTCTTCTTTCGCTTCCTCTCCTCCCCATACGCCCTTTGTTTCTCTAGCATTAACAAAAGCCTTTTTTGTTGTTGTTTCTGTTCTTAGTCGTCGCAGCAGACGACCTGGTCAGCTTCTTATTTACATGTAAAACAGCGACAGGGTTCCCTTACGGTGCTGAAAATTTCCTGTCGAGGTCGGTCTCGCCGGTGCCAGGAAGCGTCAATCAAATGGCCGAGTCGTCTTATCCATTAACCCTGGTGGAGGCTTCCAGAGTTAAGGAACAGGTCTCGGATTTCAAGTGTGACCCTCTGTGCAGTCTTCCATCCATCACACTCGCTGCTGTCGAGGACAGCTTATCGGTGGCCAGAGAGCGCGGGGATCGTGTCTCCACTCTGTGACAATATCACAGGTCTCTAATATCAATTAATATGTGGAAGAAGGATCCAGAGATACTTTGAAGGCGGCCGGATAAGAAGGTCGAGTCAAGGTAAAGAACAACGGATTCAGCATCCCAGCTGCAGCGGGGCCCTTGTCATTGCGTTCTGAATTGTCCGTGGGCCAGATAGCCCCTATTGACTTCATATCATGGCACTTTTCTGACACCCATCCAACTTTTCCTCTTATAATGTGGCATTAGATTTGCGATTTTGGCGCTCAGTGGAGCAATTAGGTCACGGTATATCGTGGCATCGTGCTGCATATTTTGGCCATTGGAGGGTGGGGTGGGGTGAATCAGGCTTATTGTTCGGCTTTCAACCACTCATGGTCATATCACCCACTGCAGGTTGGATTCGATGGTGTATGCAGGTGTATGCGTGGTGAGTTAAATGTGGACCTGTCTTGTTTTGGCCGAACGATCTACGCTCGACAGTTTCTGGATGCCAAGCCACCGATTCAATTCCACCACAGGTGAGCAGAAAGGAATCACTCAGACCATTTATACTGACCCCGAGCCGCCCAGTCGGTTGCCTAACTCATTAATGCCAAGCTGAGAAGCGCACACCTCCCAGTTTTTACGTCTTTGGTGTTTATGTGACGCGGTCGGGGATCGAACCCCAGCATGCGCGAATGCCAGAACAACTGATCTGACCAGCCGTCACCACAGGCTAGTAGGTAGCGTATTGGGCTTCCTTCTGTGGTACATCTCATTCCGCCTTTTCCCTTAAAGCCCTTTCATTCTAAGTTCTGCCCTCCATTGCTCCATTGGGCCGACATATACCATGGTCCGCTGCTCCACTGGGCGCCAAAATCGCAGAAACGCGATGCACATTGAGAGCGGAAAAGTTGGATCGGCCGATTTGAACCCACATATCTAATATACGAAATGGATCGATAACAGTAAATACATTGCGATAGGCTTTTATATTTTCTGAATGACCTTCTGGATACGCCCTCAAATTCATATTTTCGCAATTATACCGCAGACAATTATCCACAATTATCCACAATTTTCTTGAGCCAGGTGGCCTTTTATTACTGAAAGGGGTACTAGGTAAAATATGGTATTAAAACAAAATTGAAAAGATCTGGTGTCATTCATCGCACATGCGTCCATTCTATGAGAGAGAGACAGAGAGAGAGAGAGAGAGAGAGAGAGAGAGAGAGAGAGAAAAAAAAACATCCATTCAACCAAGTCCCGTCTAATCCTATTCACACCCTTGTGGTTGCTACACCAAATTATGAACTCAAAGTGATCAGAAAATTTTGCCAAAATGTTAATGCATAGGGTATTGTTTATTTGATCAGCCAGCTGAAGAAAAGTTTTAATGGAAAGGCGCCCACAGTTATTATGATGCATGGCTGGAGGCCACCACAATTCGATAGCCCAGGCTGGTGGGAATCGAAAATGCGACCTGCATTTTTCAACAAAAAAGCGGTATGTTTAATTACCCCATTTGGACCTATTACTCCCAATTAGAAGCCGTAGGCCACGGTACATACTAATCTACATGTTAGAACCCATCGAGCACCATCAGACCCCATGTTAATTATGAAAGCATTAGAGTCATCTACATATTTTTTTATTATTTTCTTTTGTAACATTTCCTATGTCAGTAACATAGATTAGGAATAAAATGGGACCTAAAACTGACCCTTGTGGGACACCTGTTTTAATTTATTTGAATTCCGACATTGCTTTATTTGCAATGGTGCATTGCCTTCTTTTTTCAAGAAACTTTTAAACCAGGAATGAAATGTGTATCTCACGCCATAATGATATAATTGTTCAGCAAGATCGTGCGATTAACTGTATCGGAGGCTTTAGACAAATCTAAATATAACCCAGCGCATAATTGCCTTCATCTAATGCATCCCATTTGTTCTGTTATTTTTAACAATACCAGCTTTGTAGAATAACCCTTTCTGAATACAAATTGATATTTATATAAGGTATCAGTTTTATTAAGAAAACTTATTGATCTAGTTTTCATTATTTTCCCAATAATTTTACTAAAACTGCTTAAAATATTCACTGGTCGGTAATTGCCCATTGAGGTTTGGTCATTTTTTTTATATAGTGGTTTTACTTTGGCAAGATTTAGAATATCAGGGAAAGTGCCTGTTGCAAAGGATTGATTTATAATGAGTAGTGCATTAAGGGGGGAAGTTGTAATTTACACATTTTAATGAGTTTAATTGGGATATCGAAATCACCTAAAGCTTTATTTGTTTGAAGGGAGTCTATTGCTTTTGAGACTTCTATTTCTGTAACTGGATGCAAGAACATGCTTTCCTTACTTCTAGGCGCCAGGTAATTTGAATAATTTGCTTGACTATTTCTGATTTTTTGGGCCAAATTCTGTGATGTTCTTTTATTTTGGCACTCGCCGGTAAGTAACTTGATCCATTGAACAATGTTCTGTATGGAATCCCTTTATACACTGGAGAAAAAATAAAAGAAAAACATCCCACCTTTCAGTCTAGGGAATAATGCCATCAACAGGGCTCAGAACGAGGCATACAAAGGTCCACAACCATATAATAATCGTAAACGGAAAAATTGGAGCGAATTTCTTTAAAGAATGGATTCGTATGTGCCAAAGTTTCAAAATAAATTTTGTTTTCTCTCAAATTCTGCCTGGTTTGCTGGTGGCGTGGATATGTGATGCCAGAACGATAATGAAATCACTGGGCAACCCTACGTATTTTATAATATGGGCTAACAACGATGACCATTTCATGCTTTCTGTTTACTTGCTATACTATTACTGAAATAAATTGAAATAAACACCCAGAGCGTGCTGATTATTAATCAAATGGGAATGGAGACTATCATTTACCACATGATCCACGAATGCTCACTGTCTCACAATCTCCCGTTTATCTTCCTATTTTTCTGCAGAATTTCAGCTGTGGCTGAGGAAATAGCTTGAGTAGCTTGTTTGGTACACCAGCGTCGTCTGTTCAGCGTGAAGGAGACCCCTATTAGTCTCATTGGATTCCAGACCACGTCACCGAAGACGTCAAAATGGAATGGTTTCTGTAGGCTACACATGATATATGCATGATGTGATCTCTCTGAAAGAGGACATATGGCATACGTCACCTATTTGGTTTAAGATTTTGAGCAATGTAATTAGTGGACATCCATAATCTCAATTCTGTATCGAAATAGACTCCATCATCACGTACGCTTCGAGGGTGCACCAATATTTCAGGAATGTCACACCGCTACATTTAAAATAGAGAGTCGGAAGGCTACTGGTCCGTATCCCTATAACATATTACGGTAGATGAAAGTTCTTGTTTCAATAAAATGGACTTCCGATACTTCGTGTTTGTAAATTTATATTTATTTATACTTAACATATAATATCGTGTATATCAAAGAGTCATGCACAATTTGTGATAGGTGTTAGGCAGCTTTGTCGATAATTTCACCTTTAACCAAACTTCACATGAAAAGATCGGAACTGATCGTATCACTGCAGACAATCTGTTAATGTGTAAGATAGTATGCTATGTCAGAAATGTAATCTACACTCAATTGTACAAAGAAAACAAGCGCATATTACATCGGGTAGTGAAACACACTAGGTAACATTATATATATAGAATAAAAATATAAATACATTAAAATAACTTCAGGACTCATTTTATAACACTGTAAATTGTGCGTCAATGGAACGATTAAATAAAAGCAAAATACACATGTATTGGTATGAGTGATTAACAGACTTACTTTCAATTACTCAAACTATCAAGGAACTTAATAAACTAAAAAACTTGGAAATTGGCATCTTTGAGGAACCAGGAAGTACGCACGGAGAACATGAAGATTTAACTTGGCTAAAATTTAACCTTTTATTGTTTCACAGAACAGGTACATCGTACAAAGACAGCTAGCTTTGAACCAGTTTACACATTACAATCTCACAATTATTTATAACAGTGTGTTTATATATACAAAATCACGACAGGTAAATGCAACAATCATGTATTGAAAAGGTTTTTATCGGCGAAGCACAAACTGCTACTTGCCTCCACGCAATTCCAATGGGACACGCAATTTCAGCTAAACATATTACATTTGTAACTATACCTGTATTGCCAAGTACCTGCTATTATATAGAAGGGCACCATGTGCTGTGCTACTATTAGACAAGAGATAATGTAGACTGGACAAACGACATGAGGCTGCAGATTGATTAATAATTCCTAATTATTAATCAAATAATGATTGATAAATCATTCATGTGGTGATTACAAGATCAAGCCAACACTAAACATTCTGCTACTAGTATATTAGTATGCTATGCTGACTTGCATACAAACATGGTCAAGAACTGTAGATAGTCGTACAATTGAGACATATTTAGAAATCCAAATAATTGGACTGGTGTTAGTTGTGTAAGAGAGGGGCTTGTGTCCTCTATGTCCCAAGAAACCGCCTGCCAAACCACCAATCATAACCATACACATCCGGTTTATGTGATAACAGAAGAACCTTGAGGCACGGATTGACACTTGGAAGTATATAATACTAAGATGGGATACAGCTAGGTGAAATACTAGATTAATTTTAATGCCATAAATGACTGATAATGTTAATCCATGAACAATAATGAAATGTATGGGGTGATATTTATTATGTACAATTATAGGAAACATAAGATTAAAGGTAATAGGACTGTACATGCTTCCACGGCAATACTACACACTTCAATGCCACACGCATCATTGTCACAAACATCAATATCACATATCATCAATGTCAGGCACTCCAATGTTACACACACCCACTTAAAAGTGTTACCAATGGTTAATACAGTGTAACCCGTCTTGAGAGACCACTGCCACGAGAGACCACTTGTCTTGACAAATCACACATTTTGTATGATCTGTGATCTTGTGTAATTTTTGTTTGACATTTCAATATAACTGGACCTGTCACCAAAGGCCACCTGTCTTGAGAGACCATATTTTTATAGCCACTGTGGTGCTCTTTTAAGACAGGTTCTACCGTAGAGAGAACAATTAGAAATATTTCCTTGGACGTGTGCAGATTAACCTGTCATCATTGAAAAATATACATGTAGTTCTTTAGCAACGTGGCAGCAGTCATGGTGATTGTTCCAGTAGTACATTTATTTCTAGTTTTCGTGACAAAATATATTGCTCAGATGTATCTGCCTTGACCATACAGTGTAGCATTTATGGCATCGGCAGATGGCACGAGAACACAGGGTTTGATTGTCACAACAACGTTCAATGTAGCACTAACGATCTCAGTTACACTATCAGTCTGATATATCATTGTATTTAACCAGACCAGTACCGTATGCAGTAATAACTAGACCGAGATGGTTACATACAGAGGCTTTAGAACAGCTTTAGACAGTGACAGCCACACAGACAGTACGGTATTTATAGACAAATTGTTACACAGTTGCAGTGGGTTTGGGTTGAGATGTTATATAAAAAACAGAACGTGGGTCTGACATTTCCAAAATACTTAAGTAACCAGTAACCTGGTAATGATCTTTAGATACGACTTAACTCAGTAACCTGAACAAGAGGTAGTTGGATAAGAATCTGACTTAAGTCAAACGTTAGACTTACGTATTTTAGAGAACTCTAGGTCTGTTCACCAGCACAATACTTAATATATGCGCATGTATACATCATCAAATGTATATAATCAGGGCCACAGTCCACGTTGAAAATGTACTGTCCCCAGATCCAGGGAAGGTTGTTCGAGACATGTACTCTGGAGATATCCAGACACATTATCAGTGATCAGTAATGCAATCCCTATGACATGACAATAATATCACCATTGTGAAATGACACCCAAAGCTGACGCCCCACCACAGTACAGTCCCGTGGGTCCCTGTCTCCAGGGATAGGTATGGCTTGAATGGGGTTACCACTGATATCCAGCACATGAACAGTGCTGGGACGACCGTCAACCAGCAGAAAGTTGGAGTGATGGTCAGTGGCGAGACCCCACACACTCTCCATTCCCTGAGGCAGAGTTAGCAATTTGCCTGACATGCGGACACCATGTCAGTATATTACAAGCTTGGGTCCTCCATACACCGCTAACACTGTGTCTGCCAGCACTGCTATGGACGCAAGACTCCTGCTATCACTCAACTGCTCGGTCTGTAGTCTTTCTGTGATCCTGTCCTGAGTGACATCAACCAAACAGATGGTGTGACTGTCCAAGTCACTCACATAGAGTTTGTCTGGGTGGACAACAGCTAGATTATCAGGATTCCTCACACACCTTAGTGTAGAGACAGGGACAAGCTTCCGGCCGTCATACATCACTACACGTACGCCATTGTGTCTCCTACACGGGATGTAGATCTGGCCACTCTGACGGTCTACACGGGGCTGCCCAGCTTGTGTCCCTAGGTCCATTGTGTCCAGCAGTGTGACAGAGTCCTGGTTAGTGACATTGTATGCTGCCAGTCTGTATCTGTAAGCTTCAGCCTCCTCTAGTTGTTCTGTAATGAACAGCCTTCCACCGAAGTAGCACATTCCCCTCACCCTTTCTACTCGGTGTTTCCGTGTGACATTCAGCCTGCCGTAGTCAATAGGTGGCTGAAACAGACGGAGTGGATGAGCTACTGGCAATCAGAAAAATGAAAATTATTTTTCATAAAAATTTCTAACAAAACAACATTGTGAGAATCTATTGTCCCAGCACTTAAGGGTGGAGTGGGGTTAGGGATATCGGTATATCACAGAAACAAACATTGCGAAACAGGGTTTACAATATAATACACAGTTACGGTAGTGATACAATGAGCCGGGATACACACATGGTGACTATACTAATGCATGTTCGTTTGTAAACATATTTCTGTTATGTTTGCATAAAATTTGCCTTCTCCAGTAATCTCCTATCTAGAGCAGGTGACCGGGAAGGATTTTGCACTGGGGTATATACACACATATTTTATATTTTTGTCGTTTTCCAATCTCTAGATACTCCTGAATAACATGATTGATGGCACCAGAGCTGGCATTTATTATAAGCAAAAAAACAACCATCTGCCTTTGACCTCAGTCTCAGTGTAACTAACGTTGGATCCAGGACTCCATTGGGCTAGCAGACTCGAATACCGTAGAGGCAGCATCAGGAGGCATGGGCTTAGCATGTGCTCTGAATGCTGTTTAAAAAGTAGTAGCTGTGTGGTAGTTCTGACACAAATATCCCCTAGACTCTAACGATCCACCTTGAGTATTACAATATTTCAGGTAGGGAACTCTTTAACATCTAGCTTCAGCATAGAGAATCAGGTATCTAGAACAGCATTACCAAAGGTGGAGTTGGGCTATAGCCAATGAGGGTGTCTTACTTTTGTCCAAGAAAGTAATCTGCGATCGTTGCAGGCTAATCGAGTCAACATGTCACACTTTAGAATTGGGCAATCTTATAACCTGCCAGAAAGGCTTAAAGCAGATAATTGTAAAATTTTAAACTATCCACTATATTTTTTTTCTCTATTTTTTTTCTCTTTTTCTCTATTTTTTTCTCTATCCGCTATGCTAATGAGTCTCGTGCAATTTGAATCTCTTTTGTACAAATCTAAAGTTGTTACAGAGAAACGTGTTAAGAAATGAGATATATTTGACGAGAGAATATTTTCAGTATCTTATATCATCGATAGGGACTCTTTATCCCATATGGTAATATCGTAACAGTCATTTTGAGTATATAAAATACTGAGACAACCAGACAAGAATGATTTAGCTCATCATGTACACCCAAACGGACTAGAAACAATCAAAACACAGTATATACCCCAGTTCACCTCAGTAACCTGGACTTGCCCACTCCTTATGCTACACCATACACCCTGTATCATGGGGTCATTTTCGTTCTACTACACACCTCACATGACCCATATACACGCCACTTACTCCGTGTACATGTCCGTTCTTCTGCTTGTACTGCAGCACATCAGGATATTATGTCGCCTGTTCCTTATCAAGATATATACAACATTTGGATCAGTCACTACATGCGTTTTTGCTTCTGTAGATATCAAATGCTTATTCAGTCTGTAAGTTTACCTCTGTCCGAAACGCTCTCCTTAGGTCCACCATATCCTGTTCCCTTCCTGTGGGGTCCCAGGGTACCAGGAACTCCAGTCTGGAGATGGCCCGTGTGGCGATACACAAACGATACTTCAGGGATCCAATGTATCCAGAACCCCACGATTCCGGTACAACAAACAGGATCACAGGTGAGTCCAATCCTTCAAAGTTTTCCAAGGTATCTACAACTATATGCGTCACAGGAAAGCTGGTGGCGTCTTGCACTGGGTATTCGGCACATCTTAAAATTTCCTGGACACATATTTTCTCATTGGTGTTATCGGTGAGAATTGTTACATGTCGTGCGTGATACATAGTGCCCCCCAGAATGTCTTGTAAACGTGAAACTAAGGATACCCTTTCATTTGTTTTTAGTGCAGAATTGGCATCACGGTCACTCTCGACAGCGTTGTCGTCATCGATGGCATCCTCCTCCTCCTCTGCGCCCTCTTTCTCCTCTTCTCCCGCGTCCCCCTCCTCCTCCTCCTCCTCCTCCTCCTCCTCTTCAACATGGTCATCATCATTATTATTGTCATTACTGTCATAATTCTTCCCACCTTTCGTCCCCTCTGTCTTCTGTCCATTGCTGCCCTCCTCTTCATGTTCCTGGTACACTGTGCCTTTTAGTGCGTCTTGTAACAGCATTTTGAGCTTTTTGAGTGTAGCATCGTCATCAGTATCAATGTTATTCATTTTTTCTTCTAAAGCGTTAAACATGTCTTCAGATGAAAACGGTGACTTGTAAATTGGGTGACCGTCATTATTTTCCTCCTTCCCCTCCTCTTCCTTCTCCTCGTCAGCTTCACTATCATCACCGCTGTTCACCCCATCTCGATTGTCCTCGTTGTCGTCCTCTTCTTCATCATCAGTGATGGTTATCACGCTTATCGCGTCATCATCGTCCTGAAAGTGCTTGTCACTATACCTGTGATGAGACTCCTTTGTTTTGACCAGATCTTCAATGACGTATAGGTACACACCATCCTGTGGCAAGTTTCGTATATTTCGAAGTTCCTCCATGTCATCACCCAAGTTCACACCAAGGAACTGACAGATACGAGTACTGTTCCGCAATATCTTGCCAAGAACTTTAGTTCTGACATCGTGTCTCCTGATGAAACGATATTTTAGAGCCATATGTTGTATTTCTTTGCTGAAGTTCGTAGGAATGCATCCTCTGTAATCCTGCATGTCTGGATCGAGCAGTATATAGGCATGGGAATTAGGTTTCGAGAGAGATGAGAACAGGGAGTGATACAGGACTTGGCAGTTTCGTTCTCCCATTAAGGGAAGCGCATGGGCATCGTCGATGAAAACATGATTGTAGTCACTAAAGTATCTTTCTGTTATCTCTTCCATCTTTTCTATTTGAACCATTTTGATGTCTACATGAACGTGCATCAGGTTGGTTTGATATTTGATATATTCTGCCAAACCTCTGCCCCGACAGAGGAATGTAATTTTTGCCTGGTCATTGTGTTGTTTAATTCTGCGTATGGTCTCGAGGGCCAAAATACTTTTGCCACTGCCGGCTTTCCCCTCTACCACAGTGACCTTAGACCTTTTCTCCCACAAAATCTTGGCCTGGATAAATGACAAATGCCTAATCATAATGTCACCAAAGCGGTCTGTCAAAGGTTGACAGTGCAGAAGGACACCCGCAAGGGTATGCCGTACAATATCCAGCGTCCCTGTGGTTGGTCGGAGATACTCCTTAGGGTAATTTACTTCTTCTACCACAGATTCGAAGCCACTACCAATGTAATACAACTGACGCTGGAAGCAGAGGTGTGTGTTGCTGTCACACCAGTGTTTGTATGTGAGAAGGCAAAGTTTCTTCAGTAGACATACCAATGTTCGGCTGTATTGTTCTGCCCCTGGTTTGTCACAGTCAGTCATCATCACACTAATGACAGATGGACGACAGTTGGCCTTCAGCACAATAACATCACATAAGTGATCACTGTTTAAGATATATGTCAGCTCATCAGCAAGATGGTGACCCATCTTCTCAATAATGACACCACACCCGTCGTCATCTCTGTACTTCTCTCCAATCTCTGTCAAAGCAGAATGAATGTCGGTGGCATTCTCAAACTGTTCCATAACTGCTTCTACAGTCGGAAAAAACATGAAGGGCTTCCGGATATCCATTGCATCATCTGCCAGTTCCCTTGCACAACAGTGGTTGAAGTGCAGCGACTCAGTAGTAACATCCTCGTCATCAGTAAGCCACCACTGGAATATTTGTGATGTTTGAAAGTCTTTGCCTTGTACAGTCGTCCTAGTTGACGCTTGGTCTTCTTGGGGTTCTACCTCTGAAGGTAAATTCGCATCTGTTATCGCTTCTTCAGTGAAGTGATCTTCCCATGCTGAGCCGCCCTTGTCTAATACAGGTTTGTAAGTGAGAAGCATTTTTTTCTTCCATTCCGCAAATTGGTTCATTGGAAGTATATCTCCCGAGTGGCTGACTTCAAAGCAGAGAGGCATAGAACAGAACATTCCGCCTGAACATTTCCTCACTCTAATCTCAATGACGTAACTGTCAACATCACTACCAGACACTGGGTGGTAAAATAACTTCCAGTTCTCGTGTACAGGTTTAACAGTGGACCAGATTGTGATATTTGCGCCTGCCTGCCCATTGATAATTTGTGAAAGACATTCATTTAGTTGCTCAACACTGATGTCGCCCAGTGTGTAACCCCTCAGCACTGGTGTGTCTGTGCATGTGATACCCAGGAAGATGCTGCCACCGTCAGTGTTAGCAAGAGCGGACAGCAGTTGCTTGATGTCGTTACTCACTGACTGTGTGGACAGTACCTCTGTCAGAGGTCGATCATGGAGTTGGTAGTACCTACAAAAGTGTTGTCTTCTCAAAATAAGTGTAAGGCCCGTGTCTGTGTTTAATTGATTGGAGTCTGACAGTGCAGACGTAAGTTCAGGCTGCCTGCCTCTGTGATGCTGACATCTATCTTCACCTTCACAAGAACATTCTCGTAACAGCCTGCAAATGACGTCATGGTCCGTAATGAGTTTGACTTCGCCAGACTCGTGCATATAGGCGTGGGTATGGTGAGTAATAAGGTCGCTTGTTTTATTCACAAATAAATATATCTTTCTGGATTGCTCCTGTACGCATTCTTTCACATATCGCGTGATAAAATCGTTCGGGATCCAGTTTTCTTGTGCAACAATTATTCGCAGTAACTGGCTGTTAAACACTTTTAGCGTGCTTTCACAACATCTATCAGGTTCCAGATTCCCAGTGTCTATCTGAACTTCCAGCACACCTCCACTCGTGTTCATCATAGCAGACGTTGCAACGGCGATTTGTTCAGCATCACTCACAGAGCAGAATCCATATCTTGACAAGGCAATGTCGAATCTGTAGTGGTAATCACAAAGAGTGGAGCTCGGTTCCTTTTTAAGATATGAAACATCCCGGCACTTCCTCTGAAAATAATATGTTTACAAATGCATCACATAGGATGGGGGGGGGGGGGGGGGGGGGGGTTGGGGACGGAGCCCCAAAAATTGAATGATTTGGGGAAACACCCCCT
>JAAUYG010130774.1_pt1 | contig 16756 bp, 10 predicted proteins | sample 7278091 | NCBI WGS metagenome assembly JAAUYG01 (sample SAMN14350201, study PRJNA611818) | marine sediment metagenome | isolation source: surface marine sediment (0.6m) | place: French Polynesia: Moorea | collected 2018-08 | reverse complement strand
TATTCTCTTTGGGTATTATATGGAAGAACTGATTGAAATAATTGTCAAAAGAAATATTGGTTGTAAAATAGGTGACCTTTTTACTGGAATTCTGGTATATGCAGACGATATTATAATAGTCTTGTTGGCGCCACGACGTCATGCCTTACAACTGATGGTAGATACTTGTACGGATCTTGCATGTTAAAGCGCCCTCTTTATCAACATATAAAGTTTGTAACTAACATCCAATTTACCCACCTTATTGTTTTAATTTTTAGGAAAGTAAGGTTTAAACTAAACTTTGCCAGCACCATTTTAATGGTCTAAGTAAGTGTTTTTTATTGAATTCTTCTAGGAAGATAATGTCGCAGGTGTTGCAATTTGAGTCGTTTGCATCTGTAAATCCTCAAAATTGCTTGAAGTTTTTTGTATGACTAATGCAATGCAAGTTATTAATCAGTTCAATTCATGTTACACTGATATACATTAATTAAGATGTGTCTGTGGGCTGAAAACTTATATAGAATAGGGTAGAATATAGAAATATCGTTATGCCCTATGCATGAGACATAGTAACAGTAACAATTATACCTTAATATGCATAAAGCCACCTTAGTACCAGTATGTTGATTATTTTGTTGAATGATTATCACTATTTTCCGGATAAATGAACTACGAATTCTGCTAGTATTTTCAAATACATATAATTTGAGAGGATTCTGTCACTTGGCATACATGTGCATGAGCAGAGCCATACTAGCAATTTTTTTTCAAATACCAACAAAGTGACCTCATAAAATAAAATAAGAACTAGGGCCCCGTAGCCCATTTGCAGCATTTACCATGCATAGAGATTTCCTGAACGCGGTGAAATGTATCTTACTAGTTAGCGTTAGTCAACAGTCAAAAGAAGAAAACAGGCTGGCGTCTAGATACTGGTAGTACCATCATCAGACACAAATGGTATTAAGTTAAGAGTTAAGAGCCATATTTTATACAAGCGCAATGAATGAATTGAAAATGACGTTGGCATATCTGAGATTAGGAGGGCCCCATATATTGGACTTGTATACGGTTCAATCCTCAGCATTTATAGGTGTGCATAACATTCATCTGACCCTTTTTTGAAAAGCAATATGCAAGGAGCCTCAACAGAATGCCAACATAATGATCCCAAAGATCTGAGCAGATTTCCTCTATAGAATGATTAGAACTATAGTTCGTAGTTTGCTTGCCAGATACACATCAGTTTTCTGTATCTTAATTCAAGCAAATCAAGCAAATGATAGCAGTTTATTGCAAGACACTTGCAACTGGATACAAAAGGCGAATGCATGGATAAAAATAAGGGTATCAGAGTATTGAACACTCAGTCCAGGCAGGGAAAATATTAACCAGTAGCATTACCAGTAGAACTAATTGATTTGTGAACGTTGTAAGCTCCATGTTTGTATATGATTTTATGTTTGTGTATATGTCTGCAGTTCTGCTGTTAAAACAAAAATGTTTGATGTAGGCTGCCCATGTCGCATTAATACTGCTTTATTGTGTATCCACCCTATACAAATGTCTGCTCATCGGGTCAGTAAACATCTTTTATTCTTAGTTTGCATATTTTTGTCCGAGGGAACTAATGAACTGTAATGTCTTGCTATAATATCTGTAATTGATTCCGCAATGTTTTACGTGGGAATTGGACCAATATGTTTGGGGGTAAAGAATGTATAGTTCAGGTTATTCATTATAATATGTACAGCTTTAGGCGGTTGTTGCATTGAAGCAGTATACTATGTCACAATGTCGCGATAAGGCCTGTACAATTTTATCTATGCTAGTGGCATATTGGCTGAAATGAATATGTTAACATTTGCTGCTGTTTAAAATACAATGGACACATTACGACTGTACTCATTAATGGCCTTATGATGATCCGTGCATTATATGCTAATTACATGTGCTGTATAGCACTCAAATGTAGTCGCTGAAGAGTTTGCCTATATGTAAAATGTACATTTTATGTCAAAAATAAAGTTGATTGCTTAAATAGTTTTGTTTTTGAGCTATGTTGTTAACATAAAGACAGACAGACAGACACACGGACACACACACGGACGGACGCACAAAGTGATCACAATAAACCCTTGGCGGGGTTTAAAAAGGGGACAGTTAGCAAGAATAAGGCTCAACAGGGAAAACCAGATGAAAGACAAGGGAGGTGATGACTCAACCCCTGGGAACCAACCTGGGTCGCGGACTGTACATTTGTACTTTTTAATGCTGCGAGGCTTGAATATTCATGGTTTCACTCAACGACAGCCACTTTCGATAATCAGACATTTTAGGATTTGTCATTGAAGGGAAAGTGGTGCTTTCTTTTTTTTTTTTTGCTCCCCATATGGTTCCATGGCAACGAAAGCAACAAAAGTTCGTTCATATTTGAAACACTTTTAAAAAATTAAAACTTTAAAATGTAAAATCACAAAAAAACTGTTTATTCACATAGGGCACGATGATGATGATGATGATGATGATGATGATGATGATGATGATGATGATGATGATGATAATCATGATGATGATAATGGGCATCTGGGGATCTGGAGTATTATAAACGATGCATTAATTTGAAAGTAAACTGGTTGAGTTAACATTACGTTGGCATAAAAGGAACGGAATAATTCTTTGGGAACGAAAGAAGGCATGGCCACGATTATGGCAGGATATAAGAATATTAATGCAAAACGAGCTCAATAATGTGGAAGCAGCCTATTTTTCACGCTGATAGCGTAATTCTAATAAAGGAACATTGTCAACCGAAAATGGGCATTGCCATGATCCGGAAACAGGAGTTGCTACACCCTGACACATTCTTAACATGACTTCTGATGGTTTTCCTGTCAATATGTGGGAACTTTACTCGCTTCTAAAATGACCGCAATATTTATGAGCAATATTATGCTTTCTTGAGTAAGATGATTGGTTTGTATCAGGCCAATAACTATGAAAATCAACTCTACCTGTTACTTACCTACCACTAACAATTTAGAAGAATTTTATTCCCGATTCGGTGGCCTTGAGATCCAGTACACAGGCCAGTTTCTGAAACAAAGACAAAAAAATCTAGCAAGACAAGTATTATCGTCTGTAGAGCCTAGTAGGACATCACTAGCAAAATTAAAATATAATCGGGCGGGTTGTTCTTGTCTTGGTGTTAGGAACAATTTTCTAAGCAAAATTCAGGCCGTGGCAAGGGCACAAATACAAATTTTATCATTTGCTTTAACTTGATGGTCAGAGTTGATGGTGCAGTTGGGCTCCTCACAAAAGGTTTCCTAGTAGTGTTTAATCGTAAACTATGTCCTAACTCGGTTCCTTTATCTCATATAAGACTTCAAAATCGGAGTGACCTTTACTTTGACCTTTAAAGGTCACTCAAGGTCAGATCTGATGGTCCAATTTTAACTCTTGGGATACTTAGTGTATATAGGATAATGTTCACCATTACCTGTGCAAGGTCATCCTAAGGTCATTCAGTGTATTTCCGATTTGCGACAGGATTACATAGTCACCTCAGCTACATAGCTATTTAGCCAGTAGCTACATGACTGTTAGGTATTAAACTAACTTGTTCCTATCTGGCAAGAGGGCAAGCAGACGGTCAAGGCCTCTTGTTTATGTTAGTGTTAGACATTATGTTAATTTTTTTTTTGTTTTTTTTGTAAACGAGGAGTACTAAAACTTTGGGCTGCGATTTGTAGGACAAGTAGTGCTTTTAAATTTTAAATTTATGCCCCCATGTTATAGAAGGGAAAAAACGCACAAAATAGAAAATATAATTTTTGGTTTAAATTCAAAACATGCCCGAGCATATGGCCCAGGGGAAGCAACAACCCGGAAACAAATCCACGCATTAGGTGCAGAGAAACTGTCATGAACTTGCTGACACAGTAAAGTAGAGCTAAAATATAATGGAAGGTGAGTATTTGCCGAGAAGTACTCCACCAGAGTGTCAAGGTCCGTGAATCTCTTGTTTGTGTCACATCATATTACTATCCGTAAACCCCCTGAAACACCATAGTCATATTACCATCACCACAAGATCTCCCCAGGAGGTCTCCTGGTGGGGATTACAGTGCTAGAAAGAGGTGTCCTGTTACAGCTAGAGTCACCCATGTCACATGCTGCACCTGCGACAAAGGCCCGTTGTCTCCCAACCCGCCAATACGTCTTAAAAATAATTACATGTATAATTATTTATTTTTTTGGCTCTATACGGGAACTTTTTGTGTTAAATGCATGTATGCTGATTGGTCCGTTTATTCCTGTAGTGTATTTCCGCTTTGCCTATCTGGGTCTATTTAAACCCACAGCAACGCCCATAAGGCGCTTCCTGCTTCGAAAGCTCAAGAGAAGAGGATTTCAAGACACCGCAAAATAATTACTTTCTCTGGCGGGACTTCCTTATCGTTACTGAAGTTGTACTAGCGCTGCTGTATCCTTGATTTAACCCTGCTATCTCACTGTGCATTAATTAAGTGCGCGACATGTTAATCTGGTGGATCATCCTGATCGTTCAGCTTACACTTTTCTGCAATAATCGCTGTCTCGGGAACGCAGGTAGGTACAGGTGACGGGATAGAATTAATCCGGCAGGTCCTATGGCCCAAAAAGCCACACATGGACTTCCGAAATTGCGTAATTTTGAATGCGCCCAATGGCGCTTTGGTTTACTGCAAATCAGCGCTTGCCACTTCGTCAATAGCCAAGTCGGGGAGCTTACTAAATTAAGTAATGTTATTAGATTCCAGTAAAACAATTCTCATTTGAATTCGAAAGTTATAAAATTACCCCAATACAGTAGTGTGCGTATATTTCCAGTGGAAGCCCCCTGGGGGCACCACTGCTCACCATTAGTGCATACTGGTAACTTAATACCTGAATTGAGGGGTGCTGCAGAAACAGACATAACGAAGAGAAAGTAGGGGTAACGACTTAATAGGGATGGAATGAATGGACAAGGGAGGTATCTACCTACCTCAGAAGATTGACCCCATGCATGTCAACATTTCTGGGGATGAGGAAACGTCTTTAACCACAGAGGTCTATTAATATCTGGCCTCAAATTGACCATTGTAGTCAAGAGGAAGGTAGTAAAATCATGGTTTTTGAGCTCCCTGGCAAGGGAGACTGCTTATTCTGTCATATAATGATCGAATGATTTGTAACTTTCTGGCTAATTATTGAATAGAAAACAAATGGTAAAACACTCAGAGTTACTGGTTACTGGTAATCTTGTTGGTGACTGATGGTAGCCCCATGGGCTATATTACTGTCAACCGGTAAGGCCACTGGATATATAAATATAGTAAGCTCCCTGACTGCAATGAAAATGGAGCTGGTCTTTGCTGCTTTATGCTAATTAGGTAGTTGTGGCCGGGCAGTCCCTCCGGGAAAATGTACTCACTTGGCATGGGAGCTCTGTGAACTTTACGACCGGATTGTCAATCTGCCACGTTTCTAAATTCATGCTATCGATGCATCCTATTTACTAATATTGAAATCACACCTTGACCAATATAATTCTTGCTAGATCTTTACTCAGTTATTCACACAAGGCTTCTCGCTCTCGTACACAGCTGCGACACCGCAGACCGAGGACTCTCCTGATGCCATGGCAGTAACAACAGCAACAGCCCTTAGCAACACAAACGGATCCTGGGGGACTGAGCAGACGGAGAGCTACCGGAGTCGTCCGATGGCTGTTCCCACAGAAAGGACTGTCAGGCAGCTATTTCCAACCTTCAAAAACGGTTTTATCGTGTATGGACTCCCTACTCTTTTCGGCCTGGGTCTGATTTGCAACTTGCTTAGTTTCCTAGTGATCCTGAAGAGCCAGATCCGGAAGACTTCCACCGGGGTCTACCTATGTGTCCTGGCCTGGGCTGACATTTTTAGCCTCGCGGCGCAAACCTCCGTTCACTGGGCTTACCCCATTTTTGGTCGGGAGCTCCCGATGTTTGAAATCCGAGCAGTTAAGCAGTTCATCATCTCTTTCGCGCCTTCCCTAAGTGCCATGTCTATCGTCTGCGTCACGGTTGACCGATTCGTGGCCGTTTGGTTCCCGTTCCAGGCAAAGTCCCTTACCACGAGGAAGAGGGCCACGATTGTCATGGGGCTGGTTACTTTATCACTAGCTATAGTTTATTTACCAGCACTCATAGCTTTGGCACCAGACCCGAGCATCAAGAAAAGCATCCGAGGTTTTATTAGCGGGGGCATTTTTATACCGATAAACATCTTCTATGCGTACGGGCCAATAATAGCGTTGCTGTTTTTGAATATCGCGATTGCCATAAAGCTGGCATTCCCCGGTAAAATTATCAAAGATGGTAGCAGGGGCCAGATGTCAAACCAAACCACCAAAACAATAGCTACCGTTCTAGCTGTTTCCTTCGCCTTTATAATCTCGACGCTGCCCATGAACATAATCTTCAGTCTAACAGCTGCGCGCATCCGTATCTCGGATGATCCAATCACTTTGGAGATTATTTACACCGGAAGTCGTCTGCTCCACCTTGCCAACCACGCCCTCAATTTCTTTCTCTACATCTTCAGCTCCGCCAATTTCCGCCTCTCCTTCATAGAGCTGATCAAGCTTCCCTGCAACCGTGGCAACGATCGCGAGCAATCGTCCTCACTTTCCACCCAAAAGACCAGCGTCTAAATTTTCGATCAGCCGACCGAAGAAGCAAGAACGCTTTCTGTTATGCATCGGACCACAGGCGATTCGTGTTGATAGTAGTGTGGTGAAATTGTACCAAGATCACACACAGTTGAGGGAATGCGGTCTAGAAAATACCTTTATTTAACACGAAATTTAAGCAATGCCACGAACAATACATGCAGTAGGTTCACAATTTTTCCAAGATGAAAGATATACTTACGTTTCAAGATATTTCTATTAACTGTGTCTCCGTCACTTTACCTGTCGTCTTTGTGAGCCTGTAGCGCTGAACATTCATGTTGATAAAGTAGTACAGTTGATCCTGATCTAAAGACCACCTGTATATAAAGACCACCTGCCTATTAAGACCTCATTTTACAGGTCCCCAGAGGTATATTTTCCATGTTATTGCACTTAAATATAACGACCACTTGTGTATAAGGACCATATTTGCTGGTCCCTACTAGGGTGGTCTTTATATACAAGTTTCACTGTATTGTTTTACCAACCACCTCAAAAACACTCGATTATGTCAATGCACATTATTTTCCTGTTCGTGTTCATAATAATAATAATTGTTTCTTACCAAAGATTATGTTGTTGTGCAGCAAGACTCACCTACATGTATGAGTGTATTTTCCTTAGCACGTATACGTAAAAAGTTATGGGACACGTTAGCGGTGTTCCCTTACATCTTTTGACGTGGTACCTTAAGTCTCTTAAGTAATTTGAGCAGTATTTATAGCTGGGTTGACCCCAGTATTTGATGGTTTCCCTTCGATGTCAGAACCTCGTGTACTTTTTGCTCAGTATGTTGTGTTGTCAATCGTTGTATGCCGATATTAAGCTTGTTTTGTTCACATTACGTTTAACTTTAACTTTATCCATATATATGCCACTGTTATCGGTTGTTCACATGTTCTTTTGCTAGAATAAAATTATATATTTAGACGTACAGTGAAACTATATATATATCAGCAAAATGTAGCGTATGATTGATGGTATCAGCAATACATCAACCACAAGCTTGCTTGATGTTAATGTGGTGGATTATCTAGTATTAAACCACTGGTATCTAATTGTTATGCCACTGGCAGGGTTGGAGTCCTCGAAAATACTAAAAGACTAAGTTTTAACTTAAGTCAAATTCTTAGCCAATCGCATTGCTCAGATTCTTGACTTAAGTCAAAACTTAGACTAAGCATGTTCGAGAACTCCGACCCTGGCAGGTTTCTGTTTTAATCACTTTTGACGCCAGCGCACTTGTGCATATTTTATGAAATAATAAATAAAACTTTAAATTGCTCTTTACTTGAACGTCTGTCTTGTGTTAACGAGTGGCAAAATAAAAGTGTCATACACTGATCCGACTTTATGTGAATGAATTGTGGTGCGCGAATGACACATTTGCCAAAGACAGTCGATGCAACTTGATGAACCAATGGTATTAAAATACGATATAAATACGATATACGAAATGCATACATACATACATACATACGGTATACGAAATAAATATACGAAATGTACAATATAATATACAATATAATATACGAAATAAATATGATGTACAAAATAATAACACAACACTTAAATTCGAAACAAATTATACCCTATGCATACCATAGCGATTACTGAACATTACCGTGCAATTAGATTATAACAAATACAGGCTTGACAAGTACAATTAGGGGCATTCTAGGATGAAATAATGATTGGATTTTTAAAACTGACTACTCAAAGTTAATATCATTCGGTAAATTGGTACAGGGCATACCACCTCTGTGCTGTAATAGTTCTAAATCTTTGCTGAACCCGAGGTACTGCTTCTCCGGACTTTTACCCACTTTTACCCGGACTTTTCGGTTACATACATGTATCATAGGTTTTAATCGAGTTTCAATAGATTGCTTTTAATGAAACCAAAGCACATTACACATAACGCTATTTATTTATTTATTATTTATTTATCTATTTATTTATATATTACGTAAGAACATATTTATACATTTTAGACTGATAAGCAGCCACGTGCTTTTCTGACCAAGAGCCCTGTTCGAAATGCGCAATATAACAATTCATGGCAAAAATACAAGGATAAATGCAACATAATATAACCATATATAGAGTATTTAAAATATTGATGTTCTTTTAAATCGCTTTTCCCAATCATTGAGGCTTGGTGGTATTTATATGAGGACTAGGTAGGGAGTTCCACAGCGCCGGCGCCCTGTACTCCAAAGATTGCTTCAATATCTATGCCGTTGTATGGCACATACAACACTGTATATCATCAGCAGTACTTCTGTTTACTCGTGCATTTATACTTGCTGCAGGCATCAATACATCATATAAATAAGATGGGGCGATGCCATTAACGCACTTAAAAACAAGTAAACTCATGATATAATCACGCATTTCCTTTAAATTCATGAATGATATTCTTGTTGTTTTAGTAACTCGACCCCACGTACATCATACACTAGCATTCGAAATATCCTGTTAGTAATACTCTTGCCAGCTCTGTTCATAATACGTTGAACTTTATTTAGATACTTGCCACCAGTGTAACCCCATATTGTTAATCATTAATCTCTGCATGGTTGATAAAGCATTTATGCAAGTTAATTAAGTGGGCTGTGCAACATATTTAACCAAGAGGCCAACGACATCGACGTCCACTTGATGACGGTAGTGAGTCATTAACAGTGAACATACACCCATGAAGACGTTCACACCAATAACCACCCAATCAACGTGGTACACGTTAGAGTAAAATTATATCGATTTCTAACGTGCATCTAAGACGTATACTGAGGAAGATTAAGAGACAGATATGGCTAACGGTTGCTTCCTGTGTAATAAAATACGAATGCTGCACAACAAGGTAGCTGATTATTAAGGGTTATCGCACGAGTTCAACAACGATTTATGTTTGTGTTCACCAACAGCTGCATTCATTCCGACGAACATGAGTCGGAATGCTGTTGTTGGCCCACACAAAAATACATGGTTGAACAAATGCGATAACCAAATAGCCAGCACTAAAACAATAGAAGTTGAATTAGGTATTGCTATTGGGCTCTGCTATTGGCTGAAAAACTGGGGCGGGGTCACAACGCGATATACCGAAGGTCAACGTTCAACACAGCTATATATTTGCACGATCGCCCCTATGGTAAAGGATAGAGAGACTTTTCGGGTATGTAATGATGTAGTGTTCATTACTACCGGACGTAAATTGCGCAGGACAAATGGCTTGTGACCTTGTTAGGCGTGGAAGGTCATTAACAAGTTCAAAGTCAGTAATTTGACCTCATTAATAAAGTTAATAAAATGCGCTAAATCTATTAGTCCTTAAGACCCAATTTTCAAAATTTCATCAAATGAATTGCCTGTATTCTCCCAAGATTACCATATTTATTATAAAGTTTGATTCAAATCCGACAGGAAACACTAGGGGATAACCATTTTAAACCTTTTAACTTTTGAAATTTAGCAAAGTGCATCGAATGACACTTGAGCTCAAACAATCAAACTTTCAAAAGTGTTTAAATATGAATGACCACAAAAGGACGTTGCACCAAGAAATTCCATTAAGGTACCCTGGATATATGAGACACCCGACGAAAGCTAAAATTTACAGGTGCTTCATTCTACTATTAGTAATACTCTAGTTGTATTTTTTCATGTTCCCATTGGCTATTATGTTACTTTTTTAAATTTAAATTTCATAACTTTAACAGAAAACTTTTGTGGATGGTCATAGGGAATTTCTATAGACAGCTACGCTTGCATAAATTGGCATTAAATCTACTTGGCGATTTTTGAGAAAGTGGGTTTACGGACGACTCTCTCTCTCTCTCTCCCTCTCTCTCTCTCTCTCTCTCTCTCTCTCTCTCTCTCTCTCTCTCTCTCTCTCTCTCTCTCTCATTTTTTAGCTCTCTTCACTTTGTCAGCAATAATGACGTGGTACGTCGTCTGCCCGTCCGTCCGTAAAACGCGTTTTCTCAGAAATCATCTAGTGAATTAATGACAAATTTCACGGAAAGGTAGCTATTCGTCATATCTCCAGACAATTTTTTCCCCTTTTTTATCAAACATGTTTTTCTTTTTCTTTTTTTTCTTTTTTTTTTTTTGGGGGGTGGGGGGATTTCAACGATTTTTTATTTTTTTTTCTTTAACACGGGAACCAATTGGATTGAACAGTTCAAAAATCTTCTCCTCTCACAGCTATTATTGTTTTTCAACCAAAGTTTCCCTGTGACAGTCCTCACAAAATTTATTTTTGGCATTTTGAAATTTTGAATTTAAAATTAAAAAAAGATTTCATGGAGTTAATTTCATGCCCAAATATGGCAATTTTGAAATCAACCCATATCTCGGAAGCCGTGGCCCGTAGAGCGACAATAAGCTCAATTCCGACTTCCGACCCTCCCTGGGGTAGAAAATATATGTGGGTCAAGATTCCTGCCAAATATGGCAATTTTGAAAATCGGCCCGTATTTCGCGCTGCCTGTAGAGCGAAAGAAGCTCAGTTTCGACCTACTGGGGTAGAAAGAGAGTATATATGCAACTTCTGAATCTTTTGTCAGTGACCAAATTTCATGCCCAAATATAACAGTTTTGAAAATCGGCCCACATCTGGGAAATCGCTGCCCGTGGAGCGAAAATAAGCTCAAGTTCGACCCCCTGGGGTAGAAAGAGACTATATGTGCAACTTCTGGAGTTTTGGCCAAAAGCCAGTTTTCATGCCCAAATATAGTAATTTTGAAAATCGGCCCATTAGATCTTGGAAACCGCTTCTCGCAGAGCGAAAATAAACTATGTACAACTTCTGAAACTTTGGCCAATGCCAAGTTCCGTGCCCAAATATATTTGCAATTTTGAAAAATTGCCCGTATGTCAATAAACTTTTATACCGGTACATTTGATCTTTTAGTGTTCAAGGTCATTTTGGGGTCATTTGGGCACTTGTCTCAAAATGGCTTATTACTCGGAAAGTAACATGTGTCCGTAGAGAAAAGTGGAGTGAATTTGGAACCCGTTGGTAACTGTAGAAGTTTATATGGGGTACCTTTGACCTTTTAGTGTTCAAGGTCATTTTGGGATTTTGGTCGTGCAGTGAAACAGATCAATATTAATAAACTTGCACCTTAAAACACAGGATACTTCACTTCAGTAACATGTCCATTAGGCATGAAACTTAACTGGGTCTCAAGGGAAGTGGTTAAGCACCACAAGCAGATCGATAAGGCCCATGGGCCTCTTGTTAGCTCTGCTTTGTGCTACTGCACAGCAAAGTCCATATCGGAGTAAAGATTTCAAACGACATTTCCTCTGAAAGTACACGTCAGCTTCACTCCAAAGCTTCATGTATACTCCTGGGGAGTGTCTCTACCAAAATTGTTGAAGGAATTGTGAAATTTCAATTTTGAATGTTTGGCAAATTTTGTTGTTCTTGTTTAGCCGTTTAACATGGTAGTCAATGGGGGAATTATCAAATGTGCGATAGTGTATACAATGCACTTTTTACCGTTAAGTGTTCAGAGTCGGTCTGAGGTCATTCGGTGCATTTCCGATTTTTTGACAACCATGTATCTGGAAAATGTCTGGCCGTCAAGCGAAACGGACCAGAATTTGGGGGTCAGTACTTAGTGTATGCAAGGTACTTTTGACTGTTAAATGTTTTTTATTGTTATTGTTCATTTTAGTCGAGTTTTATTATTTATTATCAAGCTTTAAAGCTCATAGTAACTATTCCCAACGTTGTTTTCTTCAGGGATTACGCGCCTTTGCGGGAAGCGATCCTCGAGTCTTACAACGCAAAGGGAATGTTCTCCTAATGGACCTTATTCATCCAGACGGAGATCCAGAGATTCTGCACCTGGAAGGGAATATCAATAAAGATGATTTCAACCCACACGGATTGTCGACATGGATCTGCCCTGAATCGGGTACAAATTCCTTATCTCCCAACAATACCATATTAAAACATATGATGATTGTTAACACCTGACAAAAATAGGGACATTCGACCTACTGATTGATATTGAGCAGCGCCCATCAGCTCATTATTTGCTAAGAATAGAGATGTCCTTAGTACACATCTAATATACAAACGGAAATTCTGGACTATGGGAAGTGGGTCGGCTGGCATCTCTGGCGCATTTGAAATAAACTTTCCTGAAATTGCCATGGGGCTTTCTGGGACTTTGGATACATGCCCATAAGGACCTGAAAGTTCAGGTCAAGGCTCAGAATTCTGTACACTCTTTTGTTCGCAGCACCTTGGTTGTCCTTCGTTTACGGGTTTCAGTTTACAACAGTATAACGTAATACTAGATTTTATAATACACAGGTGATTGTAGCTTTAGGCCGTTTTGAGCAAACGTTCGATGTTTGGATAATTTGTGCATGGTTCTTATTTCTCAAGCATTTGTCTCCCATTATGTAATATATATATAATATATTTCAGGTGTAATCACAGTGTTCATAGCAAACCACCTTAAGGCCGGATCCGTGGTAGAGAAATTTCACCTGGATCTTCAATCACGGAGCCTGATTCACTTGGACACCTTCGGGATCGGCGATGCCGTGTTTAGAATGTGATATCCCTGTACCTTCTACTAGTATTGTTTAGCTCAATAGAAGACCGAGAGAAACACGGCAAAATATAAAGTTCCCATACCTCGGTCAATTATCTTATAACCTTTAATTTTGTTTTCAATGTCATTATATTTTAGCCTATATTTGGCTTATTGTTCCTTACGCAGAAACCAGGCCCACAGGAAAGTCCCATATCGTCACTAAGCGCTGAGATTTGTTTCCTCAACATGAAAACTCTACATTGTGCATAAATAGGTTGCCAAAATGAGTCCCATTTCAGTGATCAATTACCAGTAGTACCGCAATCAAATAAAAAGCGAATCATAGGAATTAAACCAATAATCTCGTTCTATAAAAGTGCACAATGTATCTGGATCTTATTTTGCTGGTGATGGGGCGTCTTTAGAGCCTATAGATGTTTGCGCTACTCACACATTGACCTCTCCAGAACACGCTTGGTATGTTTTCCACTGTAACTTTGTTTGGATAGAATATACCAACAATTCGTGTCTTCTTCGCTGTCTTCTGCTTAGACTCAACGATGTAGTTGCTGTGGGCGATAATGAGTTCTACTTCACCAACACCGTCCACAGAGGATGGGATCAGTTTCTACTGTTGCCCTGGGGTTCCGTGGCTTACTACGACGGCCAGAGAGCCAGCTATGTGAAGTCTGGGTTGCTGCTTGCGAATGGAATAAACGTATCTCCTAACAAAAAGTGAGTCTGTTGTAGGAGGGTATTCTCTTAGGGCGTTTTAGTGGTTGTTTGTTTTTGCTAATTTATGATTAATTTACTAGTATATATGGTAGTTTTGAAACGACCAAACTGGCTTTCTGCAAACGGAGACCCTTACACAATTTAAAACAGATATAGGCAGGTAAATCACAATTTAAAACTGGACATTTAAATGTAAAACAGAAGAAGAGTGAAAGCATGACTGTTTATGTAATACATGTTTAACAGATAGCGAACATAACACCGTCAATCACCCCTGCCAGAAAAAAACTTTACTTTTGACTGTGAACCTTATGAACCAAACGGTATATACATTTAAATGTTACAGCATGTGGAAGTAATCAGTAGGCCCAACAGGAAAACAAAATGCAGACATGCCCATACACCACTTTCTACACAGCGCCCTAACAACCAACCATATACGTATACGTGTTAACGCTGCAGTGTCAATGTGTGTAATTATAGGTATAGTTTAACACTATTACGTTTTTCCCTATAATGTTTATTTGCGATTTACGGAATTTCCAGTCGGCGGTTGATACTTGTCAATTATTATTTTTTTCGGAAATAGCAATGCTTTGCTAATACAACGTGGTGCTAATGTTAACAACGCATTTTAAATATTAGCAACGTGTTGGAATATTAGCAATGCGTTTTAAATATTAGAAAACGCATTTTAACTATTTGCAACGTGTTTATAATATTCTAATATTTAAAACGTGTTGCTAATGTTAGCAATGTGTTGATTGCTGATGCAACTTGGTGCTAATATTAGCAACGCATTTTTTAAATATTGACACGTTGCAAATATTAGCAACGCGCTGCAAATATTGGCAACGCGTTGCTAATATTTAAAACGCGTTGATACTTGGTAATGTGTAAAACTCGTTGCTAATATTAAAACGCGTTTGTGATATTCAAAGCACATCGCTAATACTTAAACCGTGTTTTGAATATTGTAGTTAATATTCAAAACGCGTTTAAACACGTTGCTAATTCAGTATAAGTGGTAAGTAACAGCCACCGAATACATGTACAGTACAGTACATGTACAGTACAATATGTTTCGGTTTAAATAACTTCATTCTTGACAAACAGTAACTTTTATCACTTTTGCGCATCTCATCCACAGTCGTTACTTTTACACTCGTCTATATTAGTTTTCGTCTGAACAAACAACTCATATTTAACTGAAGTCTTGTGCTTTCAATGATTTTCTTTTTGTATATAAATTTATATGTTAAAAGGTTAGCCACATTCTCGAAATCTCTTTTGATGCCACTGCGTTCTAACGCTCTCTTTGTACAAAAAGTAAGTTGACAGATCCAAGCACTGTAGGTGTAACAACAGTAACATGTTACAATATTCTGTAGTGTTACACTGTAACATGTATATATGCATTATGCTAGGATTGTTACGATCGAGTGGACCACTGGAGCAAGTTTTTTTACAGGTTTTTATACGTTACTGCTATGGGAGAGCACGAGGTAATTATTTTCGAGAGGACACCGGATAATAACTTGACGGAACTTTCGGTGAGTCCTTTTCTGCGCACGCGCATTGTATCTTATATGAATCATCGGGAAGAGCGTTTATGAGGGGTGTGCTGCGGGTCGATCTCCAAAGTATGCTTAACATTCTTCGCTTATGCCTACACTGACATTGTAACTTACTATAAAATGATTAAAAGCTCCTCACGATTTACTTCTATTGTTCTACACCTTTACAGCCATCATTCTCCCCAAACAGAAATACGCCTGGATGTAGGTGTACATATACTTTTTTCTGTCCTTTTTTGAGAACCGATATAGTTTTTTGAAAAGCGATACATTGACTTGCACCTCTTGTTGATTATTGTTGATATTTTTACAACAGAAATCCCAGTTCATTATATGATGGAGTTGCAAACTGAAGCTTACAATTTTATCACAACCGGGTGCAATAGATGGATAAGCTCTGCAAATTGAACCAGATATTTCATATTAAACCTAAACATAGCAATTTCTTCCAGTGTCAATTTAATTCGTCGACACACAGTAGTTAATTCATTGAATGAAGTGAGTCGTTTTCTCAGTGGAATCCATGATTTATTTGTACATGTTGTATTTACAATGGCAGCGTACGTATTTGAACGCGAAAGTGGATAACATCAATGTTGATCCAGACACTGGAGATTTATGGATCGGGGCCCATCCTGTTATGTGGAGGACGATGCATTATGAGAACAATCTGGATGCATGGAGCCCTTCTAAGGTGAACATTTTGAGGTTGATTTCATAGTTTGTAGCAGGAATATGCAGATATTAGGAGTGTCCATAATACTGGAGAATAGGTATTTGTATGTGACTTAAAAGGGGGCAATGACTATCAAGTTTGGGTCTGTCCCTTGATACTCGATATTCATTGCCACCATTCATCTCCGTCATCACTCGATAGTAGCAGTGCTACTACTACTACTACTACTACTACTACTACTACTACTACTACTACTACTACTACTACTACTACTACTACTACTACTGCTACTCCTACTACTACTGTTACTACTTCTCTTGCCACAAATATTACTACTACTGCCCTACTCCTTATGCTACTACTACTGCTGCTGCTGCTACTACTACTACTACTACTACTACTACTACTACTACTACTACTACTACTATTACTACTACTACTATTAGTATTATTAGTATTATTAGTATTAATG
>JAAUYG010132595.1_pt1 | contig 16763 bp, 20 predicted proteins | sample 7278091 | NCBI WGS metagenome assembly JAAUYG01 (sample SAMN14350201, study PRJNA611818) | marine sediment metagenome | isolation source: surface marine sediment (0.6m) | place: French Polynesia: Moorea | collected 2018-08 | reverse complement strand
GTTAGTGGTTGTTCAAAATTATCAGGATGATTGACTCCTTGGCGGATCGTCTCAACTAATCTGGCTGCATAAATTGAAATAAAATCATGATTGACAATCGTTCCTTTAGTATTACTGGTAGTTAAGTTACCTGCTTCAGCTATAGCCAAAATATTACTAATATCTGCCTTTCCTAAACCCCCTTGGGATGTAAAAAATTTCAAGCCATTACGGTTAAAAGGTAAATGACTAGCGGTAAGCATAATGCCTCCATCACAGTTAAACCCATCTGTAACTGTACTCATAAACATGGCAGGAGTCGAAGCAATATCAAAGTTATAGACTTGGCAACCTGTGATCGCAATTCCTTCTATTACCGACTGACTTAAAGTTTCTCCCGACAAACGACTATCTCGCCCCACGGAAATAGTCAACACCTCGCCACCCCTCTCGGTCAATTTTGTGCCTGGTTTGTCTATTTTTTGTCCCAGCCAACTAGCAAAGGCATTTCCTAAGATTTTAGCTACCTCAGGAGTCAGATTAACTGCTTCATCTGGAACACCCTCAAGAGCTACACCGCGAATATCAGAGCCATTTTGCAGCTTTTTCCAGTCGATATTATTCATTGCTTCTAATAAAGGTAATGTATTTAAAGTATTAAATTAGGAAAACTGTACTTACAGATAATCTGCACACAAAACCATATATTAATAGATATAGCGAGATTAAAATCTAGTATCAAAATTAAAAAATAGTCATGCCTTTAATCCAAGTCAAATCTTCTGTCTCTCAACCCGAAAAAGCAAAAGTTGAAAGCTTACTTACCAGCCTGTCTGCTAATTTAGCCAAGCACATAGGTAAACCAGAATCTTATGTGATGACTGCTTTTGAATCGGATGTCCCGATGACTTTCGCAGGTACATTTGATCCTGTTTGCTATGTCGAAATTAAAAGTGTAGGCAACATGAGTTCATCCCAAACTAAAAGCATGAGCGAAGATTTTTGCCAGTACATTAGCGAAAAATTAGATGTACCTACTAATCGTATCTATATTGAATTTGCTGATGCTCAAGGCTATCTGTGGGGATGGAACAAGTCCACCTTTGGTTAATTAAATTTTGAGATCAACCTGAAGAACTTTTCGCTTTCCCCTAGCAAAATCTCGAATAGTTGGCGAAATTTCAGTTTTGACATAGAATTTCGCGCTTGTTTTTGCGCCTTTTTTGTTTTCTTTTGTTTTGGCTTTGAGAGAATTTGTTTTCTGATTAAAAAACATTTGCCATCTCCTTTGGTAAATTAAATTAAAATCTAGACTAATTGGTTTAAGTTTTGACAAAAAAAATTAGCTCTTTTTCAATGCTTCAATGGTCATCTTAACTACGCTTTGAGGAATAGTTTCGCTATCTAAAACTCTACCAACCAGAGCCATCCCTTGAGTCGTACACAGTAACATCCTCGCTAAGTCGCGAGGCGAAGCTTGAGGATTTAACTCTCCTTCTGTTTGAGCCTGAGAGATAGCTTCGTAGTAAATATTCTCTAATCTATTGTAATAACTGCGTAAAACAGGAGCAATTTCGACATCGCTAGTATTAAAGTCGGCAGTACAGGTACCAAGCATACAGCCTGTACTACCTGGCTTGCCGTGAGTTTTTTGCATACTTTTTAAAAGCTGCTCAATATTGTTCAAGGCTGAACCCGATGCCAATAGTTGTTCCCTAATGGAACGAAGTCTAGTTTGAGCGTACTGTTCTAGGGCTTTAAGGAATAGAGATTGTTTGTTGCCAAAGGTGTCGTACATACTTTTACGACTGATCCCCATATTTTGGAGCAATTCAGTAAGACTAGCAGCTTCATAACCTCGCAGCCAAAAAACCTCCATCGCTTTGCCTAAAGCAACTTCTGGCTCAAATTTCTTGTTTGGTCCTCTACTCATATTTCTACCATAGCAAAACTTAAACCGATTAGTCAACGTTTAAGATGACGAATCTGACAAGAAGTCTTTATCTGCTTTGTCTTTATTTTTTTTCCCGAAATCTCGTTTTATTAGTTAGTCTGAAGATCAGCAGAAACTTTATGTTGATTTTTTTGTCAACCAATGAGAAAATATCAATATCATTAACATAAAATCATCATGGCAATTAGTTACAAGCTTCCTAGTATCAGATTATTTGTCAGTCGGACTCTGTATTAATGAGCCTGAATACAAGGTGTAAAATCAAAACTAACTTCTCAGCCATTGTTCAAAACTATTTTCCACTCTATTGATTGAGGCATTCATGGCAACTCGTGTAAATACTTCCAACAATTCCGATAAAGATAAAGCCCTTAGCTTAGTTTTAAAACAGATTGAGCGTAACTTCGGTAAAGGTGCAATTATGCGTTTAGGGGATGCTACCCAAATGAAGGTAGAAACCATTCCCAGCGGGGCATTAACCTTAGATGTAGCCTTGGGGGGCGGATTACCTAAAGGTAGAATTATCGAAATATACGGGCCAGAAAGCTCTGGTAAAACCACTTTAGCACTACACGCGATCGCCGAAACTCAAAAAGCAGGAGGAGTGGCAGCCTTTGTAGATGCCGAACACGCCTTAGATCCTACTTATGCCGCAGCCTTAGGGGTAGACATCGAAAATCTATTGGTAGCCCAACCAGATAATGGAGAATCTGGCTTAGAAATTGTCGATCAGCTAGTGCGATCGGCTGCTGTAGAATTGGTAGTAGTAGACTCGGTAGCTGCTTTAACTCCTCGCGCCGAAATTGAAGGCGAAATGGGCGATAATCAGGTAGGTTTACAAGCTCGCTTAATGAGTAAAGCCCTAAGAAAGATTGCAGGTAATATTGGTAAATCTGGGGCAACAGTAATTTTTCTGAACCAATTGCGGCAAAAAATTGGCATTAGCTATGGTAGCCCAGAAGTAACTACGGGAGGTAATGCTCTCAAATTCTATTGCTCAGTCCGCTTAGATATTCGTCGGGTACAGACGTTAAAAAAAGGCAACGAGGGTATGTATGGTATTCGAGCCAAAGTAAAGGTTGCCAAAAACAAAGTTGCCCCTCCTTTTCGTATTGCCGAGTTTGATATTATCTTTGGCAAAGGAATCTCTAACATCGGCTGTCTGTTAGATTTAGCGGAAGATTCAGACATTGTCCTCCGCAAAGGGGCATGGTATAGCTATAAAGGCGATAATATAGGACAAGGAAGAGATAATACCATCAACTACCTGCTAGAAAACCCAGAAATTGCAGCAGAAGTCGAAAAACTAGTCAAAGAAAAGCTTAATGAGGGAGTTGCTGTATCAGCTAATTCTGTTTCTCCCGAAGCACTAGATCCTGATGCCGATTTTGAAGAATAGTTCAATATAACTACTAGCAACTAGTTATTGAACTGTAGTTTGTATGATGGGTTTTGAGGGGGGAGTTAACGGTTACCCTGAACAAAATACCTGAATTTTCCCCCTTTTGCTTTTCCCAGGCTACCCGCATCATATTAATGGGACTTTAACAATCTGTGCCTTTTGACAGCGGAATGCGGTCAACGCAGGCACCGTCGTTTCACGGCGGTGTAACGTTGACCAACGGTTCACTTGCAGGCTCAGTCGTGTCTTGGTCAGCATTTCCTCTCTTGGTGGGCATAGAAAAAATGGTTGAATCAAAACAGGAATGTATTTGTCGCATATATAGCGCTTCTCAGTTTACTGAGGTACATCTTACGTCACGTCTCCTGCCTCCTGACTTCTGCTTTTAATTGACAAAACAATAGCTAGAACACCTATTCAGTAATCAGTTTTTTATATTACAAGACGAAACATTTAATCCAAAAACAAGGGTTTCAGCACTTACTTCCCACCCCAATGTTAAGAAATTTTAAATACTGAATCGGTGTTCTAGTGCATAAAACGACAAATACTATCCCCAATAACTAAATATAGACACCTAAAATTCTAGGAGAGTAAAAATGAATGACTCAACTTCTCTGAAAATATTAGATTTTATGTTAGAGGAAATCGATGATGATTCGGCTGAGGCTATCTCAGGAGGATTTAAACCAATTCTAGTTCCAGTAGTTCCAGTTCCAGTGTTACTTCCATTGATAGGACTAGCTATACAACTAGATTTTAGCCTGAAGTTTCCAAAAGATCCCTCAAAGAAACCTATGGGTAAGAAAAAAAGACACTATCACTAAGCTCTCACCCATTAATTGGAGACTTAGTTGATCTTTTTGCTTGCACTTTCGGTACGTCTAAATGTAACACGAGTAAATACGTATTTTGAGTCCATCCGCGATCGCCTCCTGGCGCGCCAAGGGCGATCGCGTTTCTAGATGACGTGCTCTTGCAGAGATCCGCTACGCGGCACGCCAGCTTGTACACAGAAATTCAGGGGGGTAAGTAACCCAGATCGACCCAAATAACAGAGATATCGGGGATAACTTGAGTGACCAAATGAAGCATTGCTGGTGATTGAATACCAAAGCTGGTACTCATTACTAGATCTTCTTTAAAGATAGCTGTTGCTCATCGAACGATTTCTGAAGCTTCTAGATTGCTAAGTTCTTGATTGACATGTTTTAAGTCTAAACTTTGCGTTTTCATCTTTCTTCGCGAAGAAGACTCTCGCTCTTCTTGGAGAGCCAACGTAGCAGCTCCTGTCGCTAATGAACCAGTATCTACAGGGACCTTTTGTCCATTCGTTAATACGGTACCAAAATCCATATGACCTAATACTTTATTTTTTACAGTCTAAAATAATTTAAGCATAGTTATTTGAGTTTGTCGGTCGAAAAAATCTACATTCGGCGAAAAAAGTTCACAAAAAAATGGCTTTGTTACACGAATATCCTGAAAACCTTGCTACATAGCGAGATAAAATTCCCAAATTAAACTTCATCAGGGTCAAGATGCCGATTGTAATACAGAGTTCCAATGTTTTCGGGAAAGGTTTGACCGTAGCTAGGACATTTATATCTCTCTATTTTGCGGGAGGTGGAGTGAATAATTATATGTGAGCCAAAACTGATCTTACATTTATAAAAACGAAAATGAGAACTTACATTGAGATTGGTTGTGCCTTTTTACTCCTATTTGAATAAAAATAGCTCATAACCAATCTATTCAGATTTGACTTTTGTCGTAACTGATGACTAGAAAAATACTAGATTTAGTAGATTACGAATTTTTGCAAGTTGGCATACTCCACAATCTTAGTTTGTAGGCAAATTGGGAATTATCTCAAGGGGGAAAACTAGCCAATAAAACCAGAATTATCAGAGGTATCTATTTTGAATTCACGAAATTTAGTCCAAGAGCCGAACTCTCCATCATCTTCCAAGCTGATGTTTCATCCCGTCGCTCAGCAAGGTTTTGACTATGAAATTCTCGATTCACAGACTCAGATTATCGTTAAACAAAAAACCTTTGAGATTAAAGGTTTAATTCGCCAAACGGCACAAGATATTTTTAAGTTGGGACAAAAACTAGCCGAAGTCAAACAGCGACTTAAACACGGTCAGTTTAGAAATTGGCTGAAGTCTGAATTTAATTGGAGTATCTCCTCCGCCACTAAATTTATGCAGGTAAGCGAACAATTTAAAAATGTAAACTTTACACATTTTAATTTTGCCAGTTCTGCTCTCTATCTTTTGGCTGCACCTTCAACTCCTGAAAGTGCCAGACAATATGCTATAGAAATTGCTAGTCGAGGAGAAAATATTACCTATTCTCTAGCTAAGTTAATTGTTAAACATCATAAAGAATCAGTTGAGACAAATTCCTACTCCTCAAACCAAGTAAATTCAACAAAGACAACACAATCAGATACCCAACTTACATCACCATTAATTGATATTTCTCAAGAGAATGTTGTGAAAAAACCTAACATAAGTGTCCGAATTGTCGAAATTAAACAAGAAAAAGCAAAACACATTGACGACAAAATACAAGATTTTGAGATTATGTATGTTGGGACTTGTATTGCAGTGGAAGGTCGTCCTAAAGATTTGACGGTTTTATTTGAGAAAATGCAAAATAATCCTCAGTTTGCTGAAGATATTTTTAGGCAAGCTAAATTACTATCTTAATAGCCAAATGTTTGTTTTTAATCATGTTACTTATTTTTGTTTTGTTCCCAACGAAATAAAAACACCATTAGAGCGACTACACCTATCTGTAGTAAAAAGTTAGGCAGATTAGTTTCTATATTCTGACCTGCCGCTAGTTTCGCTAAAAAGACAAACGCACCAATTAAACCAGACGCACCAAAAGCAAAGTAGAAAAACTGTCTCAAGCCTTTGTAGGGAGCTTTTGCTTCTGCACGGAGACGAGCATATTTTTCGGGAGAAAGGTTGTTTTTTCTCGCTCTGGCTAGTTCTTCGGGAGACAATTCTACCATTTTTTATATTTGTATTGATATTTAAGTAAATTAAAGATTTATCAGCAATATTAATACTAACTAAAAAAGAGAGGTTAACTTACAATACAGTCACCTCTCCTCTTATATTTTCAAATTTTTGACCCCTTAGTTTAGTGTGATAGGTAAAAGCTTATTGAACTATAACTTTACCGACCATTCCCGCACCACGATGAGGCTCACAGTAGTAAGAATATTCGCCAGCTTCATTAAAAGTAGTTTCGTAGCTTTCTCCTGGGGAAAACACTAGATTTTTGTGAGATTTATCAGCATCATTCTCAAAAACTACATTGTGGGGAGACATTTTATTATTAGCCCACTTAACTGTATCCCCTTCCTTGATAGTTACAGTACTAGGTACAAACTGAAGCATTCCTGTATCACTACCCATTTTTACTTCAACAGTTTCTGCCGCCGCAGGGTTAACGTTGAAGAAGAAGGTGGATACTACTAATACTAGTGCGGAAAATAACAAACTTAATTTTCTAGCCATCTTGTTGAACTCTCTTTGTCAAATATGATTTTTTTTAGTGGACATTGCTGGAAATAGAGAATCAGAACTTAGATAAAATCTAGTTGCTTTTGCAAGAATTTAGCATTTTTCTACTGACTCTACCCCTTTCATTTATATTATTACAGAAGTTTGACAACCTGTAAAAGTTTGACAGCCTGTCTTTTGACAACCTGAATATAGATGGCAGAGGATGTGTAATTGATCACAATCAGTTAATTTTGGTCAGATTTTAATAATTTGAGAGGAGAAACCATGTTTGCCAGATTACTATCAACACTGTTAGTGTTTTTAACTGCTGCGATGTTTACCTTTGCCACTCCTGCAATGGCTGGAGATGCAGCTAGTGGAGCTAAAATTTTTAGTGCTAACTGTGCCGCTTGTCATGCTGGCGGAAACAACGTTATTAACGGCGCAAAAAACCTGAAAAAAGACACTTTAGCCAAATATGAAATGAACTCTATTGAAGCTATTACTTACCAAGTCACCAACGGTAAAAATGCCATGCCTGCTTTTAGAGGACGTTTAAGTGATGCACAGATTGATGATGTAGCAACTTATGTTCTTTCTCAATCGGAAAAAGGTTGGTAAACTGTCTTAGCTATTTAAGAACAACTTAAGATTTATTATTTTATGATCCTCGATCGCTCTTTGGAGAGATTGGGGATATTTTTGTTTTGTGAAACAATAATAAAGATTGAAGACTATGAGGCTGGAGCTAGCAATATGGATCGGGGTAAATTAATCGCTATTTTTACAGGAGCAATTTCAATTTTAATTGCGATCGCTTATTTAGTAATTGTTCAGTTACTCGATTTTCGTGGCGAAATGATTCCTGCTCCCGTTAGTCAAATAACTGTAGGATTTTTAGGTACGTATTTACACTAGCATTCAATTAGATCGACTAGTTAATCTCTGGATAAATACTATGGCATAGACAGAATAACCAGCCTATCTTAGATGAGTTAATTTAGTCGCTGGCAAAACACTCCATGCTCAGGGATGCTAATCATCAGCAAGTAATTCAAAAATTTTCTTTTATCCAGAGTTTAAACTTATCTCGCGGAAGAAATCGAGATGAGCAAAAAGTTTTGGCTCAGATTCAAGCCGCTCAAGCTGATAATCACCAGCCGCATAAACCAGATTTAACAGCAAGTTCAACAGCCAACACAGCCAATGAAACTGCGGCAATAGTCACTTCTTCTAGTACAACCTCTACAATCAATGCCAATTGGTACCAATCAGAGTCAGATTCTTATAACTTAAATCTGGCAGAAATAATTAAATATTCTGCTGCAGAAAATCTCACAGATAATAATTATCCAGCCAAAAGCCATAACTATTTGGGCAAGATAATGTTTGCCCTTGCCTGTAGCTATTGTATGTTCGTCCTCTGGTGGTTGTTTGGACATCAAGGGGAGAGAGTTCTCACAATGTTAACCAGAGGACAACAAATCACCATATCTAAATCTGATGCTCAGTTTATTGACTATATGGAGCGATCGCTTGCCATTATAGATCGTCAAGTAGAAGCAAATACAAAAAATTCTGGAGAAGATAATCAAGTTGTCTATGTTCCTGTATATACCCCTAATCCCGTAACTCCTAGCATTCCCCAGATATCAAACAATAATTTACCCACAAAATCTTTACGCCATCGTGATGCGCCACAAATTCCTCAACCCACTGCGATCGAGCAACCTGAAGCACTAAAAATACCAGCACCACCACCCTTACCAGCACCAACTTCTCTAGCAGAAACAAATCCACCCCAGATAACAGAAAAAACAACAACTGCGATCGCCAAACCACCTGTCAAACATACCCTAATTGGAATCTTAGAATTAGGAGAAGACAAATCTGCCGCATTAATTAAAGTTAATGGTCAAACTAGGCGTTTTTGGTTGGGTGAACAAATAAATAGTAGCGGCTGGATTTTAGAGTCGGTGGCTAATCAGACTGCTCAAATAAACTATCAAGGACAGGTTCGATCTATTGCGGTGGGAGAAACGTTTTAAAATATGAATTAAACTATAGTAATCCTCAACTTGATGTGAGAAAAAAATATTTTGCTAGTTACTGGTTACTGGTTATTAGTTACTAGTTGCTAGTCACTCAATTATCACTAGTAATTCTCTCCACACAAACAGGATTATCGTATGTGCCAATTCAACACCTAAAATACAAGCAAGATGGGTTTATTTGATGATATCAATCAATTTCTAGAAGAGCGACTCGATGAATTTTTACGCAACAATCCTCATTTAGAATTGCAGGCAATTGAAGAACAGTTAAGAGAACAAGAACAAGACACCATAAAATTGATTGCCAAACTACAACTAGAAGAAAAAAGTCTGCAAGATCAGATTTTGGAAATTGCGCAAAATATACAAACTTGGCACAGTAGAATTAGCAAAGCCGAAGCAGCTAAAAGAGCAGATTTAGCCAATGCAGCCAAAGAAAGAGAAGCCGAGTTACTTAGACAGGGTAATCAGATTTGGGGACAAATGGAAGGGGTAAAACAACGTATCGTACAAGCCAAAAAACTACTTCAGCAAGTTCAACACAAACGCCAGGAAATCAAAACTCAATCGGCTCAAGCAACAACTGCTAAAACTTTCAACAATTCCAGTGGTACAGTTGGTTGGGAACGAGGTGCAGACTCACCTCAATATCGTCGTAGTAGCGATCCTTTAGAAGCTGAATTTCAAAAGTGGGAAGTAGATGAAGAATTAGAGCAGATTAAAAGGAATATGAACAGGTAATTTTTAGCATTAATTTTTAGTATTAAAACAAATAAATATTATACATTGCTCAAATTTTTAGACAATTACAATTGAACGATTTGTTTTAATTAATACAGGACTATTAGAGACGTACCAAAAAATTCTGTAACTAAACTTTATTGCAAAGCTTGCTTAAAAAACATTATCATTGTCAATAAGCAAGAAATAATTGATAAAAGACTGGTATGGCCCACTACACCGCAGACTCTTTAAAATCCGAACTCAACTCTAGAGGATGGCGTATGACTCCTCAGAGAGAGAAAATTCTACACGTGTTCCAAAACTTACCTAAAGGAAATCATTTGAGTGCAGAAGAATTACACAATCTCGTTGTAAAAAGAGGCGAATCTATTAGTCTATCAACAATATATCGTAGTGTAAAACTAATGGCGCGCATGGGAATTCTGCGAGAATTAGAATTAGCTGAAGGACACAAACATTATGAATTAAACCAACCTTATCCCCACCATCATCATCATGTAGTTTGTATTCAATGCAATAACACCATTGAATTTAGAGATGACACAATTTTAAAACACAGTTTAAAACAGTGTAAAAAAGAAGGTTTTCAGCTAATTGATTGTCAATTAACAGTGATGACTATTTGTCCCGAGGCTATTCGTATGGGTTGGCCTTCTGCTTTACCTACAGATTGGTGTTGTACCCGTGTGATCTCCGAAAGAAAAACAAACAACCAAGACTAAAAAAGAAAAGCTAAAAAATTTCAAAAATTAAATTTTTAAAATCAAATTAATCATTGAAAATTAAATATTAAAAGCATCAACCTCGATCTGGAGTATGATTAACTGCTTATTGTTCTGATGCTCCTAAATGAAAACCCATTGCTTTCTTCTTCATCATCTGGAAAATATTAAAAAAACCATTGGCACGGGAAGGAGTAAGACTAACTTTCAAGCCAGTATCTTCAATAAAGTCAGGTTCTACTTGAATAATTTCTTCAGGGGGTAAATTATTCAGTCCTTCAATCAAGAAAGCCACTAAGCCCTTGACTAATTGTGCGTCAGAATCACCTTGATAACAAACTTTGCCATCTTGAAGGCTGGCAGTAATGTATACCTGAGAAACACACCCACTTACCTTATTATCGGCTGTTTTGGCTGATTCAGGCATTTCTGGAAGTTTCTTAGCATACCAGAGTAGTTGTTCATATTTTTGCTTAGGATTAGAACGACGTTGAAAGCGCTCAACAATTTTGGCCAATTTAGGTGGGAGAAATGTTTCTGTTGGTGACATAGTTAATCAAACTATCCTCAAAAATTACAATAAACAGCAACGATCTAGACTAAGAAAAAAGCGATCGCTTATATTACATTCACTTAATACTTTAGCAAAACTCATCCTTTTCCTCTTCATTTTGCTGAATATGTACCTCATTCAGATAAACTTTATCTTGAGAGGCACAGGCAGTCACGAGGTTGTAAAAAAGTGAAAAGAGTATTAGGTATCATTCTTGGAGGCGGTGCGGGTACTCGTTTATATCCCTTAACCAAATTAAGGGCAAAACCAGCAGTACCTCTAGCTAGTAAATATCGTTTAATCGATATTCCCGTCAGTAATTGTATAAATTCAGAGATTCTCAAAATTTATGTTCTGACTCAATTTAATTCTGCTTCTCTTAATCGACATTTAAATCGCAGTTACAACTTTTCTGGATTTAGAGAGGGATTCGTAGAGGTATTATCAGCACAACAGACTAAAGACAACTCAGGTTGGTTTCAAGGTACTGCTGATGCTGTTCGCCAATATATCGACTCCATTAAGGCTTGGGATGTTGATGAAATTATTATTCTCTCTGGCGACCATCTATATCGTATGGACTACAGTAAATTTGTACACCATCATCGGAAAACCAATGCTGATATTACTTTATCTGTAGTACCAATTGATGATCGCAGAGCTTCTAGTTTTGGTTTGATGAAAATTGATAACCAAGGTCGAATTATTGACTTTGCTGAGAAACCCAAAGGAGAAGACCTAAAAAAAATGCAGGTAGATACCACTGTGTTAGGTCTGACACCAGAGCAAGCTCAAAAAAGTCCTTACATAGCTTCTATGGGAATTTATGTGTTTAAAAGGGACGTTTTAATTGACTTATTAGAAAGTAACGAAGATCAAACCGACTTTGGTAACGAAGTTATCCCTGGAGCTGCCAAAAATCATAATCTTCAAGCATATTTATTTAAAGGTTATTGGGAAGATATCGGGACTGTTGAGTCTTTTTATGAAGCTAATTTGGCTCTTACTAAGCAGCCTCGTCCTGATTTTAGTTTCTATGATGAAAAAGCTCCAATTTACACTCGTTCTCGCTATTTACCGCCTACCAAGCTCCTAGATTGTCAGGTTAGCGAATCTATGATAGGTGAGGGATGTATTCTCAAAAGCTGTCAGATTAATCATTCTGTAATTGGAGTTCGGACTCGTATAGAGGCTAATTGCACAATTGAGGACACTCTAATTATGGGAGCAGATTTTTATGAACCTTTTGCCGAAAGACAATCTGGCTCACAAAAAAGCGGAATTCCTGTAGGGATTGGCGAAGGGTCAACGGTGCGTCATGCAATTGTAGATAAAAATGCTCGTATTGGTCGTCATGTTCAGATCATCAATAAAGATCGAGTCGAAGAATCTCAAAAAGAGGACGAAGGATTCTACATTCGTAGCGGTATTGTTGTTATTTTGAAAAATGCGACTATTGCCGATAACACAATCATCTAGAAAATAAAGATCCTGTGGATCAATTCTAGAAGCTAATATTGTAAACACGATTTACGATCGCCTAGTTTACGGTTAATATCTTGATATTCAATTAAGGGGTGTGGTTTTATTAGCCACACCCTTTATTCTATAGATAGTGTTTCGGGGAATTCTTATGTTGTTATATTGAAAAAGCTTTGATAACACAATAATGAATTTTGAATTTGAGTTGCTACGAGATTAGCCTCTGAATAATCAGGTTAAACTTTAAGTAAAATTATTAATTTTTTTATACTTAGCTCGACTTACTTAGATTCGGCACATTCCCAAAAGGAGAAGATAACCTTATGCCTTCCACTGAATTTAAAGATTATTACGCTATTTTAGGAGTTAGTAAAACTGCTAGTGCAGATGAAATAAAAAAGCAATTTAGGAAACTAGCTTTAAAATATCATCCCGATCGCAATCAGGGAAACAAAGCAGCCGAAGCAAAATTTAAGGAAATCAGCGAAGCTTACGAAGTACTTTCTGACACTGACAAGCGTTCTAAATACGACCGTTTTGGTCAATATTGGCAACAGAACACAGCAGCGCGATACTCTAGCCGCAACACTAATAACACTAATACTAGAGTGGATTTTGGTAACACAGACTTTAGCCAATACGGTAACTTTGAAGACTTTATCAATGAACTTTTAGGACGTTTTTCTACTCCTGGCACTAGCAGTAGTAATAATTCTCAAAGTTATTCATATCAAACTTCTAATAAAGCCAGCAGCAAAAGCTCTTACTCTAACAGTAATTTTAGTAGTCACTTTCAAGACCTTGGTGATTTTGGGCAACAAACAGCATCGATTAACAGTGAAGCTAGTATCAACCTCAGTTTTTCCGAAGCATTTAGAGGTACTACTAAACGTCTCACGTTAGGTACAGAGACGGTAGAAGTCCGTATTCCTGCTGGTGCTAAACCAGGTACTCGTATTCGTTTAGCAGGTAAAGGACAACATAGCCCTTATGGTCAACGAAGAGGGGATTTGTATCTTAATGTTAAATTAAGCCCCCACTCTTTCTTTGATTTTGAGGGTGATAACTTAGTATGTGAAGTTCCTATCACTCCTGATGAGGCAGTTTTAGGTTCATCAATCAGCATTCCTACCCCTGATGGCACAGTAAGCATGAAAGTTCCTGCGGGAATTAGTTCGGGTCAGACATTACGCCTGCGAGGCAAAGGTTGGTCTTCTCCCAAAGGTGGTAGAACAGACCAGCTAGTACGGATTATTATCGCTACCCCTAAGCAGATTACTTCTAGAGAAAGGGAATATTACGAAAAAATTCGCGATATTCGCCGTGAAAACCCCCGCGATAGTCTAAGAAATATTAGTCTTTAGTTAGTTTAGTTAGTTTTGGGTTTTGGATTTTGGCGTTGGTGAATCAGAGTATGATTACTAAAATCATCATCTTTCATTTGATGAGCAAAAGCGTTGCGATGAAAGCGACTTGGCTGCTTCGCAGTCTGCAGCTAAAAGCTACGAGCAGTATTAGCATCAGTTTCATACCTTAAATCACCAAAGCCTGGATTTTTAATCAAGATATTTGACTCAAAATCCAGCATTAATAACTAAAAACTATTTTTGCTTTCCTGGTAAATTTCTGGCGGGGATTTCTTTGCCCAGATAAAATTGCTGTTCTAATTTATCAAGTCGCCACCAAGCCAGGCTAGAAAGCAACAAAGTTACAGACAGACTCACTATAGTCCAGGTGGCAGAAGAGGCAATAAATAAAGATATTAAAGGAATAGTTGCCCAGCTTAAAATCAGTATAGCGATCGCAAGTTGTTTCAGCTTTTGAATAGTAGTCAAAGCTTGACGACAACTAGCACAATTTTTTGTATGGGAATGATAGCGGTCTAGTAATTGCTCTTTAGGTAAAGCGGGGGCAAAATCAACCTCCGGAAAAGGATCGGCACGATATAAACTAACCCACTGACGAAATTCCGATACATATAAATCGGCTTTGGTAGGTAGATAGAAAGCCTTACTGTAATTATCTCCACCGCCCAAGACTGCTAAATAACGTTCCTGATGATGCAAAAAAATCTGATCGTCTTCTAAAACTCTATTTTGATTAATGTGGGAATACCAATTAGGAGCAAGCTTAATAAAGAAACGGGGGAAGGGGGAAGAAAATTTAAATGGAAAACGAGCAAATAGTCGGCATTTACCTTTACTAATAGGAGTAGCATAAACTACTGTTAGGGTTCGTCCAAACTGTTTAGAAGTCAAGTCGTGCAACATCAAGCATGGCGCAGTAAAAGTAGTATATTGTGTGCCTAACTGACCCTTACGCGGGCCTTCTTGCCAAACACCTTTAAAACCTTGTTTGTCTGATTCAATAACTTCTAACTCTACAGGAGTAACATTAGAACGATTACCGACGGTTTTATGATGGGTATAGGGAATATGACTGGCATCAACAACGTTTTCTAATAAAGTTAAAGCATCATAGGGAAGATCGCGAAAGATATTTAAACAAACCCAATCATCAGTATCTTCTTCCATCGGTTCAATAATTGGTACAGGTGTATGAGGTGCATTTTCCTTTGTTCCAGGATAAACAAATAATAACCCTTGAGCGATCGCCGTAGGATAAGATCTAACACAAGCTCTAGTAGTAGAAGTATGTGCCTGTCCACCTGGTTGCTGTTGCGGAATCACTTCACAGTCTCCATTTCCCGCAAATGCCCAGCCATGATAAGGACATTCCAATAACCCCTCTTCGTTTACTCTTCCTTCGCTCAACGGCGCAAGACGATGGGGACATTTATCTTCAAACACCTGCCAGGTATCAGCCGATTTATCCCACCAGATTACAAGATCTTTTTCTAGCAAAGTAAATCGAGTGAGCTTATTCTTATCTAAATCTTCTACATAGTAAATGGGATACCATGCTTCTTGGGGGTCAAAAACAGTAGGGTCACTACCCCCAGGTAATATTGCTGTGTTTGGACTATCTAAAGTTGTGGTCATGTCCTGTATATTTCCAATTATTTAGTCTTGTAAATAATTGTTACACAAGATTTTCGACCGCTGTTAATTGAAAACAGTAAAATTGCTTTGTTTTTGGTTATCGTTTATTGCGCCTAATATTTAGCACTATATTTAGCACTGCTCATTTATGAGTTTGTCTAACTGCACATCTTTTTTCGATTGATTCCCAGGATGCAAATCCATCAATAATCCAGACATCTTGTGAAATCAACTCATTATGCCGACGTTCAAATTCTTCTTTTGGAGTAGGTATCCATCCTGAATTCCACTGCAAAGCATCAAGACGATAAAGAGGTAGGTTTTTGGCTTTGCTTAACCGCTTGGCTAAGGTAGATTTGCCACCTCCAGCATTGCCAATAATCATAATTTTCCCACCCCTAAGTTAATCCTTATTATGTCCTTAAAAGATATGATTTACGTTCATTTTATCAAACTGAAACATAAAAATGATACTAATTAATACAGCTAAAATAACTAACCAAAAAATAGTTGCAATCCCAGTTATTTTACTCGCCTGAAACTTTTGCCACCATTGCTGGGGACGAACATCTCGCAACCAAAAAGTGGCGATCGCAGCTAAATTAAGACAAACAATATTGGTTGACACTAAAACTGCTGTTTCAATCGCAGGTTGCCATAACTGAGAACCAATTAGCATTCCTAAAACTACTAAAGGAGGCAGTAGTGCCACCGAAACCATCACTCCGACTACTGCTTTTTGTTCGTCAACTGTCAGAGAAATTGCCCCAGCTACTCCTGAAGCAAAAGCTAAAACAACATCAGAAAGATTTACGCTGGTTCTGATGGCAATCTCACTCATCCCCAGATTGACTGGTACTAATATGCCCAACAAAATTGACAGCAGTAGAGAGATAACAATCTCTGTCAAGCCTACCTTGATGGTTCTAATTGCTAGGGATAAATCGCCGAAGGTAGTAGCCACTGCTAACGCCATGTTAGGTTTGAGTAAGGGGGCGATTACCATTGCCCCAATTATTACTACTTCGCTTCCTTGTACTAAACCGATCGCGGCGATCGCCGTAGATAAAATGACCAAAGAAATTTCTGTAGTGTCGAGGCGAATACCTTGGGAGATTTGAGTATAAACCTCTTGTTGGTCGACGCGATCGTCTTTATCTGTCTTCATTCCCTTAAATGCTATCTGTGATACTGCTAAAGTGAAAATTCTTAACTTTACAGCCAGGAATTACGCTACCGCCACAGCGTTTAGCTTGGCTTAGTGCCACGACGTTTTTTAACATTTCGGGTAAACACTGATTAAAGCGTAGATTTTTAATGGGATGAGATATTTTGCCGTTT
>JAAUYG010054807.1_pt1 | contig 16764 bp, 16 predicted proteins | sample 7278091 | NCBI WGS metagenome assembly JAAUYG01 (sample SAMN14350201, study PRJNA611818) | marine sediment metagenome | isolation source: surface marine sediment (0.6m) | place: French Polynesia: Moorea | collected 2018-08 | reverse complement strand
CCAAAAAAAGGCCTCACCCCGGCCGGCCGGGGTGAGGCCTTTTTTGTCCATCGCTTTGGAATCAGGACGCGCGGTGAAAAACGAGGCGTCCGCCGAGGTAACCGGCGTAGGCCGCAATACCCAACATCACCAGGTGCAGAAAGACGTACACGAAGCCGGGCTGCTCGGCCATCCGCGGATCGGCCATCCCCCAGATGACGAGGATCAAGGCCAGCGCACTCACTGCGGCGCCGCTGATCAGTTTGTTGCGGAAAAGGGTGGTCATGTGGCCGCCGAACTTGTACTGCCAGTGCAGGTAGCCGGTGAACACGACGGCCGGCATGGAAAGCAGTATAAAAACCATGTTGTAAAAACCGGCTTTGCCCAGCGTGGGCATGTCGAACAGGGCCGCCAATACCACCATCACGACGGCGATCGGTAAAACACCGTTGGGAATGTGGACCGATATCGGATGGGCGTGGTATTCGATGGCCAGCTCGATCAGATGGCGGTAGCGGTCGAGATGGGCGTTCAGCTTGCCGACAATGCCCGACTTCAAGGTTTGACGGCCGGCACCGCCACCGCCGCCCCGGGCCTCCTCGGTTGTCGTCGTCGAGGCCGCGGCTGCTGCGACGGGCTCGGTGGCTTCCGCGGCTTCTTCCACGACCTCTTCAAACTTTGATTGATCGGCCCCGCAAAGCGGGCAGACCGCGGGCGGCTCGGGCCCGGTGTGGATATAGCCGCAGACCGTGCACCGCCATTGGCGATCCTGCGCGCCCGCCGTGGCGGCCGGCTCCTCGGTTTCACGGTCGAGGCAGACAAACTGCGAGCGGTCGGCCCCGCAGACCGGGCACTTATCAGGCGGCTCGGGCCCGGTGTGGATATAGCCGCAGACGACACATTGCCAGCGCAGGAAGATGTCGGCATCGGTTTGATCGGCGGCCGCAGGGCCCTTCTCTTCGCCCGCCGCCGCAAACAGGCTGCTTTCGGAACCGCACACCGGGCAATTGCCAGGCAGCGAGTCGCCTTTGTGGATAAAGTCGCAGACCGTGCAGCGCCACTGTTTCATAGTCGGAGATTTCCTTTCACCGGAAGATGGCTTGTCACATCATGAAAGACCACAGCACCCCGGCGGCAATGGCCGAGCCAATGACGCCCGAAGAGTTGCAGGCCATGGCGTGCATCAGAAGGTAGTTGCCGGGGTCTTCGTGCTGCCCCATCAGGTGAACCTCGCGCGCCGAGCCGGGGACGGCGGATACGCCCGCTGCGCCCAGCAGGGGGTTGATCTTCTTGCGCAGGAAGAGGTTCATGATTTTCGCGAAGATGAGGCCGGAAGCCGTGGCCAGGCTGAACGCGACGGCCCCCAGGCAGAAGATCAAAAGCGATTTTTCGGTCAGGAAGACGTCGGCCTGGGTGCTCATGCCGACACAGAAGCCCAGAAAGATGGTGGCTGTATCGATGATCGCACTCCGGGCGGTCCCGGCCAGGCGGTCGACCACGCCGCTTTCCTTGAGAATATTGCCCAGAAATAGCATTCCCAGCAGCGGCAGGGCCGTCGGCGCCAGCAGACAGCAGAGCAGCACCCCCAGAATGGGGAAGATCATGCGTTCGGTTTTGGATACCTCCCGCGGCTCGTCCATACGGATGATACGCTCCTGGCGCGTGGTCAGAAGCCGCATGATCGGCGGCTGGATCACCGGGATAAGGGCCATGTAGGAATAGGCCGCGATGGCGATCGGCCCGATCAAGTGCGGGGCCAGCTTGGCGGTCAGAAAAATGGATGTCGGCCCGTCGGCCCCGCCGATGATGGCGATGGAGGCGGCTTCCTTGGGCAGGAAGTCCAGCGCCAGCGCACCCAGGAGGGTGAAGAAGACGCCCATCTGGGCGGCGGCTCCCAGCAGCATCAGCTTGGGCTGGGCCAGGAGAGAAGAAAAATCGGTCATGGCGCCCAGGCCCAGGAAGACAATCGACGGGTAGAGCCCGGTGGTCACGCCGAAGTAGAGGTAGTGGAACACGCTGTTGTCTTCGTAGATGCCCAGGCCGAATCCCTTGAAAAAGGGAATGTTGCCGACCACGATGCCGAAAGCGATCGGTACCAACAGAAGCGGCTCGTATTTTTTAGCAATTCCTAGGTATAGAAACAGCAGACCCACGAGAATCATGATTACATAACGATAGTCCTGGGAAATAAAATAGTAGCCGGTATTGGTGAGAAAGGATATCAATAGATCATACATGGATTAACCTCGTCGTCCGGTATTCGGGGATGATTTTCAGTCTTTCCAGGCAAACAGGCCTTCTTCCGCCTTGATCAAATGGCCGGCTTCACGAAAGCATCGAATCGTGATGTGGGGATGGGGAAGGTCGGACTCGGCGGCCGCGCGGTAGAGCCCCTGGAGCTCGAAAGAGGAACCCAGCGGTTCGGTCAGCGCCCGGTAGAGCACCGCCAGTTCGTCCAGATTAACGGGGCAGGCCGTCGTTTCATCGGGCTTGGGGCTTTCCGCTTCGGGAACTTCGGCCGCGGGCGGTTCGGCTTGCTTCTGCTTCCGTTTTTCCCACATATCGACGAGCTTGTGGATTTGGGAGATGGCCAGGGAAAGAATGATGAGTCCGGTCATGACGATCCCGGCGCCCAGGAATGCCATGGACCAGCCGTTGTTGGCGGCAATATTGGCGATACCCATATGGTTCACCTCCAAGGGCTAAAGATGGTCGCAGCCGAAGGGCGACATCAATTGTGGAAGACGGTTGGCGTGTGGATGGACTTATAAATCAGGCGCCTTTGGAACACCTGCTAAACAGTCCCTGTCGATTGCTACAAAGGGTAAAATAATTCACACCCAGGGTTAAAAGTCAATAAAATTCATCTGCACCTAACGGGCGGGCTCAGGGGCTGCTGCCGGCCATCATCAGGCCGATGGTTTTGATCTTCTCCTGGTCTTCGGCCCCGAACGTATCCACGATTCGCCCGTCGAACATCACCGCCAGACGATCCGCAAGGGCCAGAGCTTCGGCCAGGTCTCCGGTGACCAGAAGGATGCCGGCGCGCTCCCGGGCCTTGAGGAGAAGTTGCCAGACTTCTTCGGTCGCCGCGATGTCGAGGCCCTGGGTCGGCTGCTCGGCCACGATGAGGCGCGGTCGCCGGAAGAATTCCCGGGCGATAACCATTTTCTGCAGGTTGCCGCCGGATAGCTGCCGGGCGGCCAGGCGTGGGTTGGGAGGATTGATGTTGAACTGGCTCGCCAGCTCTCCCATTTTGGCTTCGGCCCGGCGATGAAGCAGCCAGGGTCCGGCGGTAAAGCCCCGCCGCGTGGTCAGCAGCAGGTTGTCCGTCAGGCTCAGGCGGCGGCAGGTGGCCAGGCTCTGACGGTCCTCAGGAATATAGGCCAGGTTGCCGTCCCAGCGCCGGCGCTGGAAAAAGGCGGACCAGTCCTGCCCCATGATGCGCACGGAGCCTTGCACGGGACGCTTGAGTCCGCAGATCGTTTCGACGAGCGGTTTCTGGCCGTTGCCGGCCACGCCCACGAGTCCCAGGATCTCCCCCTGCCGGAGCTCCAGACGGATGTCCGTCAAGTCGTCGTCCGCCAGCCCCTGGATGTTCAGCACCCGCTGGCGGGTATCCAGATGGTCGCGCTCCACTTGCAGAATGACCTCGCGACCGACCATCAGCTGGGCCAGTTCGGCCTTGGACTGAACGCGGTCCGCGGCCATATCGGCCACGACCGCCCCCTTGTGCAAAACGGCGATTTCATCCGAGAGCGCCATGACTTCATCGAGTTTGTGGCTGATGAAGACGATGGCCTTCCCCTGGGCGGCCAGCTGACGCAAGGCTTCGAAGAGCTGTTCGGATTCCTGAGGCGTCAGCACGGCGGTGGGTTCGTCGAAAATCAGGATACGGTTCTGACGGAACAGAAGCTTGAGGATCTCCACACGCTGCTTCTCGCCCATCGAGAGATCCGCCACCTTGGCCCGGGGGTCGATGGTGAGGCTCACCTGCCGGGCCAGCGCGGCCACGCGCGCCTCCATCCGGGCGGGATTGATCAGCAGCGGTCCGGGGTAGCCCAGGAAGATGTTCTCGGTCACCGTCATGGCTTCCACCAGCATGAAGTGCTGGTAGACCATGCCGATGCCGGCGGCGAGGGCGTCTTGGGCCGAACGGAAGTGCTGCCGGCGCCCATCCACCAGGATGCGGCCGCTGTCCGGCTGAAGCCGCCCGGCCAGGACGCTCATGAGGGTGCTCTTCCCGGCGCCGTTCTCCCCCAGCAGGGACTTGATCCGGCCGGCCCGGAAGGTCAGGGTGATGTCCTGATTGGCCTTAACGGGGCCGAAGCGCTTGCTGACGCCCTCGAGCTGTATCAGCGGGGGGTCCACGGTCATGCGGGTCCTTGCTTCATGCCGATGATGGGCTGCACGAACTGGACCTCCGAATCCCAGGGGAACAGAATCCAGGTATCCTGGCTGACCTCCGTGACGAACGTGTCCACCAGGGGACGGCCGGCCGGCTTGGCGTAGACCGTGGCAAAATGGGCCTTGGGCAGCATTTGGCGCACGGATTCGGCCGTCCGGCCGGTATCGACCAGATCGTCGATGATCAGCCAGCCCGCGCCGTCGTGATCGATCGACTTGAGGATTTCGATCTCGCCGCGCTGGTCCTGCCAATTGTAGCTGAAGACGCAGACGGTATCGACCAGCCGGATGTCGAGTTCGCGGGCGATGATGGCGGCAGGCACGAGCCCCCCGCGGGTGACCGCCACGATGCCTTTGAAATAATCGTGATCCAATAGTCGCCAGGACAGGGCTTTGCTGTCCCGATGGAGCTGATCCCAGGAAATGGGATAGGTTTTACGGTAGTGCGGGGATTCGGCCATGGGCGCACCTCGTTTCGATTCAGTCTTGGGGTTCATAGTTGATGCCGAGCGCCGCCGGCGCATTGGCCTGGCGGCCCTTCCAGGAGGCGAGGACCAGCACGATGACAGTGAGGGCATAGGGCAGCATCAAGAGCAGCGAGGAGGGCAGATGCGTGCCGGTCGCCTGCAGGCGCAGCTGAAAGGCCATGACACCGCCGAACAGGTAGGCCCCGAAAAGCGCGCGACCGGGGCGCCAGAAGGCGAAAATAACGAGGGCCACGGCAATCCAGCCCCGTCCGGCCGTCAGTCCGCTGGTCCACAGGTGGGTGTAGGCCAGCGACAGATAGGCGCCGCCCAGCCCCACCAGAAACCCTCCGCCCAGGACCCCTGCCCAGCGGTAGCGCAGGACGCTGACGCCGGCCGCTGCGGCGGCGTCCGGATATTCGCCCACGGCCCGCAGGTTGAGCCCCCAGCGGGTTTTGTTCAAAAAGAGCCAGAGCAGCGGGGCGATCCCCACGGCCAGATAGACCAGCAGGTCCTGCTGGAAAAAGACCGGACCCACGACGGGTAGCTGGGCCAGTCCGGGCAGGGACAGCTTGTCGAAACCCGGCGCAATTTGACCGATCAGCGGGGTGCCCAGATAGTCCGCGAGCCCCAATCCGAAGATGGTCAAGGCCAGTCCGGAGACGACCTGGTTGCCGAGAAACCAGAGGCAGACCACGCCATGCCCGGCCGCGAGGATCATCCCCGCGGTCCCGGCCAAGGCAAAAGCCAGAACGGGGTTGCCGCTTAACTTGGCGACGACGAAGGCCGCCAGTGCGCCCACGATCATGATGCCCTCGACGCCCAGGTTGAGAACGCCGCTTTTTTCGGTCAGGATTTCTCCCAAGGTGGCGTAGAGAATGGGGGTCCCTGACTGGATGGCCGCCGCCAGCAGCGGGACGATCAACTCGGCGGTCATGATGTCCTCCGGAACCGCAGGCCGTATTCCATAAAAAAGCTGCCGGCTAAAACGGTGAGCAGGATCATGCCTTCCATGATGCCCCCGAACGCCGCCGGCACCTGAAGGTCGAGCTGGAGGTTTTCGACCCCTACCCGCAGTGCCGCCAGCAGAAAGGAGGCGACGCCGATGGTCAGCGGGTTCAGCCGCGCCAGCCAGGCCACGACGATGGCCGTGTACCCGTAGCCCACCATGATGCTGGGCTGCAGCCGGTTGATGGTGGCCGAGGCCTCCATGAATCCGGCCCAGCCGGCCAGGGCCCCGCTCAAGATCATGGCCAGACAGACCAGCCGCGGGTAGGGCAGGCCCGCATAACGCGAGGCGCGGACGTTTTCGCCGGCCGCGCGAAATTCGAACCCCAGACGGGTGAATCCGAAGAAGACCCAGATCGCTACAGCGGTCACCAGGCAGACCGCCAGGCCCCAGTTCAGGTTGGTCGATCCGATCTTGCCCACGATGGCGGCCGGCGTGAATTCGGGCGTCATCGGAAAGCCGAAGCTGAGCGGGTCTTTCCAGCGGCCGTAGACCAGGTAGTCCAGCAGCAGGATCGCGATGTAATTCATCATCAGGGTGACGATGATTTCGTTGGCCCGCATATGGAGCTTGAGCAGGGCCGGAATCAGCCCCCAGAGGCCGCCCAGGACGAAGGCCGCCCCCGCCATGGCCGGCAGGAGCGCGTACCAGGGCAACCCGGGAAAAGACAGCGCGGCCCAGGTGGCGCCGATGGCCCCCAGCGCAAACTGTCCCTCGGCCCCGATATTCCAGATCTGCAGCCGAAAAGCGATGGCCACCCCCAGCGAACATAGGAAAATGGGTACGGCCTTGATGAGGCAGTCTTCGATGGCCCACAGGGATCCAAACGCCCCCCCGAAAAGAATGCCGATGCCGCCGAGGGCCGGTTTGCCGTGCAGTTTCAGCAGCAGGGCGCTGGCGGTCAACGAGAGGGCGACCGCCCCTAAAAAAACAAGACAGGAGCTCCAGCGCAGCGGCTCCTGTCTTTTATAGGCGCGAATCGAAAGCATGGCGCGTCGCATTCACCAGCCGTCGGGCCGGAAGCGTTGGGTGGTGCGGAGCGTTCGACGGGACGGGGTTCAAAGTCCTCGGGGCGGTGTCCCGCGGCCCGCGGGCCCTCACCTGGAAGGCCCTTCGGCAGCATGTCTGCCGCACGCACCGGGAACCGGACGGCACCGCTGCGCCGTCCGATGCCGGTTGTTTTCATGACCGTAGTTACTGGGTCGTGCCGATGACGCCCTGAACGAACCAGTTCATCCCCAGCAGTTCCTCGTCGGATCCCGATTGGCCGGCGGCGATTTTAACCTGCCCGGCCTGGTCTTTGATCGGGCCGGTGAAAACCTTTTGGGCCCCCGCCTTGATGGCCTTTTTCTCCGCCATGACCTTGGACTGGATGTCGGCGGGCACCTTGTCGCTCATCGGGCTCAGATCCACGATACCGTTCTCGAGCCCATACCAGTAGGCCTTGGACTCCCACTTGCCCGCGCGCACGGCCTCCACCATCTGGGCGTAGAAGGGGCCCCAGTTCCAGATGGGGGCGCACAGGTGGGCCTTGGGGGCGAAGGCCGACATGTCGGTGTTGTAGCCGATGGAGTAGACGCCCTTTTCCTGGGCGGCTTCCTGGGGCCCCGGGGAATCCTGATGCTGGGCGATGACGTCGGCGCCCACGTCCAGAAGGCTCTTGGCGGCTTCCTTCTCGGTGGCCGGATCGTACCACGTCTTGGTCCAGACCACCCGTACCTGGACGTCGGGGTTGACCGACTGAGCGCCCAGCGTAAAGGCGTTGATGCCGCGGATCACCTCGGGAATCGGAAAGGCGGCCACGTAGCCCAGAGTGTTGGCCTTGGTCATGGCGCCGGCCACGATGCCGGAAAGGTAGCGGGCCTGATACATGCGACCGAAATAGTTGCCCATGTTTTCGGATGTTTTAAAACCGGAGCAGTGCATGAAAGTGACCTTGGGGAACTTCTTGGCGACTTTGAGCATGGGGTCCATGTAGCCGAAGCTGGTGGCGAAGATGAGATCGTAGTTTTTACGGGCCATGTTGAGCATGACGCGCTCGGAGTCCGGGCCCTCGGGGACGGACTCGACGTAGGCGGTGGTGACGCCCTCCATTTTATCGATGAACAGGCGGCCCTGGTCGTGGGCGTACGACCAGCCGGCATCACCGACGGGGGAGACGTAGACAAAGCCGACCTGTAGGTCTTTGGCGCCGGCCGGGGTTGTGCCGAGGGCGAGCATAAGGACGAAAATCATCACCATCACTTTTGATTTCATTTTTCTCCTCCTGGGTATTGTGGGCATAAATCACCGTCTATAGCTTGGTTTCATGGCTTTGGCAATACCGCGAATGAACACCTGAATATCCTGTCGGCGGGGCGGGGCGGTCGCTAGTCGTGCGATCGGCGCAGACGCTCCAGATAGTCCTCCCATTCCATGGGCAGGAGCTGCTTCTTTTGGGTGTTGCACGTCTTGCAGGCCGGCACCACGTTGCCTTTGGTGGACTTGCCCCCTCGGGCGACGGGCACGATGTGGTCCATGGTGAGCTCGCGGGCCGGCACCCGGCATCCGCAGTAATGGCAGATGCCGCGGGCGCACTTGCGCTTCCACCACTGGCTCTGGCGCAGCTCCCGCGCCTTGCGGCGCTCGCGCTGCAGGTCGGCTTCTTCGAGATGAAATCGATAGCTGTCGTTCATGCGGGTTCGCTCAATTCGTTTGGGGCCTGCCAGTCGCGAATCGCTTCGTGCAGCAGGCTGTAGAGCGCCTCGGATCCTCCCAGGCCCTGACGTCCGAAAAAATAATTGATCTCCAGAAATATGGGCTGATCCGGCGGGGCGATGTCCGCATCCCGGGTAAAGAGAAGATCGAAGGCGGCCAGATTGATCCCGGTCGCGCGGCACAGCTGCTCCACGGCCGATTCGGCCGCCCGCATCAGGTGCGGGTCGCTGTTGTAATCCAGCCGTCCCCCCAGGGCGAGGCCGGCCTTGGCAAAGGGGTCGGCGGTCGAGGCCATCACCCGCCAGTAGGTCCGGAGCCGTCGGCCGACCACCACCACGCGCAGCACCCGCGGCCGGGTGGGGATAAAGCGCTGGATGAGAAACCCGCTCTGGTGCTCGCTCGCGGTGGCTTCGAGCCGTTGCAGGGCATGCTGCAAGGCGCGCTTATCCGGGGCCGGATAGACCCCCTGGCCCTCCCCGCCCCAATCGCGCTTGACCACCAGCGGCGGCGCGATGGGCAGTCGGTCGGGCAATGGGTAACGGCGTTTGAAATCCTGCATATCCGCGAACAGCAGCGACGCAGGGTGCGTGACGCCCTTTTCACGGAACAGCCGCACCTGGCCGGTCTTGCCGGGATAGGCGAACCGCGCGTCGTAATTGGGGAACACCCGGGGGCAGGCCTTGCGGGCCGCGCGGTAGAGGGTTTCGCGGCATCCCTGCGGCAGAACGATGGCCGTGGCCGCCCGCATGGCCACCAGATCCTCCGGGCCGGGGTCGCGCCCGGCACACAGCCGATGGACGTCGCCTTCAATGATGGGGTGAAAGGACAGAAGCATGCCTCAATAACCGAATTTGCGCAGTGCGCGCGTATCCCGGCTCCAGTTTTTCTGCACCCGGACGAAAAGCTCCAGGTAGACTTTGGTGGCGAGCAGCCTTTCGATGTCCGCGCGAGCGGCCTGCCCGATCTCCTTTAGCTTTCGCCCGCCCTTGCCGATGATGATCCCCTTCTGCGAGCCGCGTTCGACATGGATCGACGCGTGGATGCGGATCGTGCCGCCGCGGGGGGCCTCTTTGAAGGCTTCCACGGTCACGGCCGAGGCGTAGGGGATCTCTTCGCCGGTCAGGCGGAAGACCTTCTCGCGGACGAGCTCGGCCACGATGAACCGCTCGGGCACGTCGGTGAGGGTGTCCTCCGGGAAGAAGGGCGGCCCTTCGGGCAGTCGTTGCTGCATGGCGTCCAGGAGGGTTTCGATTTCCAGCCCCCGCAGGGCCGAAATGGTCAGGATGGCCTCGAAAGCAGCCCGCGTCGACCAGGCCTGGATCTGGGCCGGAAGCTCGTTCCGGGGCACGAGATCGGTCTTGTTGAGGGCCAGCAGGAGGGGTTTGCCGGCGCCCTCGAGGCGCTGCAGGAGATAAGTTTCAGAGGCCGGATCCGGGCGCTCGGCATCGGCCAGAATGAGGACCAGGTCCACATCGGTCAGGGCCGACAGGGCCGTGTCGACGATGCGGATATTGAGCGGCGTCCTGGAGCGGTGCACGCCGGGCGTATCGATAAAGACCAGCTGGGCCTTGGGGCGGTGGACCACCCCGAGGATGCGGTTGCGTGTGGTCTGCGGTTTGCGGGAGGTGATGGCGATTTTCTCCCCCAGCATCCGGTTGAGCAAAGTCGATTTGCCGGCGTTGGGAGCCCCCAGAATGGCGACGAAGCCCGAGCGGAACCCCTGGAAATCATGGGTGGGGGTTGCGCTCATGGCCTGATTTCCAGCATCGCTTCGATCTGGTCCCAGACGGTGTCCCGGCCCATGCCGCTCTTGGCCGAAAACAGTGCGAGCGTTTCGCCCGCGACGCCGAGGCGGGCCGCGATGTTTCGCAGCGGGCGGATCTGTTTGTTGCGCGAGAGCTTGTCGGCTTTGGTGGCCACCACCCGGCAGGCGATGCCATGGTGGTCGAGCCAGTGGAGCAGATCGTCCTCCTCTTTCCCGGGCGTGCGCCGGATGTCCACGATCAGGATTAGGCCGTGCAGACAGGGGCGCCCGGTGAGGTAGGTTTCGATCATGGCCCCCCATTGGCGCCGCACCGCCGTCGGCACTTTGGCGTAACCGTAGCCCGGAAGGTCCACGAAGCGAAAGCGCTGGTTGATCAGGAAAAAATTGATCAGCTGGGTCCTTCCCGGCGTGCTGCTGGTCTTGACCAGGCGCCGGCGGTTGACGAGCTTGTTGATCAGGGAGGATTTTCCCACGTTGGAGCGCCCGGCAAAGGCGATTTCGGGCAGATCCGCCGGCGGATATTGGGACGGTTTGACCGCGCTGGTGATGAATTCGGACGATTTGACCATCATGACCGGGCCCTCATCCGTTGGCATGCCGCCGCGGGGTTAGCACCGCCGGGCGAGATAGCGTTCCAGCCGGTCCATGCCCTCGGCGATGTTGTCCAGCGAATTGGCATAGGAAAAACGCAGGTAGCCCTCGGCGTTGGCGCCGAAGTCGATGCCCGGTGTGACCCCCACGCGGGCCTTTTCGAGAATGTCGAACGCCAGCCGATAGGAGTCGTTGGATAGATGCTTGGCATTGGCGAAAACATAGAACGCCCCGGTGGGTTCGACCGTGATGCCGAAGCCAAGCTCCCGCAGCCGGCGGATCATGAAGCGGCGGCGCTCGTCGTAGATGCGCTTCATGCGCTGGGTGTCGGCTTCGGCCGCGGGATCCGTAAGGGCGGCGATACCGGCCATCTGCACCATCGCATTGGTGGAAATGAAAAAATTCTGGACCATTTTCTGAATCGGCCGGATGAATTCGGGCGGCGCGATCAGGTAGCCCAGACGGAAACCGGTCATGGCGAAGAGTTTGGAAAAGCCGTTGAGCACGAAAGCCCGGTCAGTGAACTCGAGGGCGCTGCGCTCGCGCCCCTCGTAGACCAGCCCGTGATAGATTTCGTCGGAGACGACGGCCGGCCCCAACGCGCTGATGGCCTGCATCCGATCGGCCGCGAGCAGGTTGCCGGTGGGGTTGGAGGGCGAATTGACGAAAATGGCCCGGGTGCGATCCGTGATCTTGTCCCGGATGGCCTCCGGGCGGTACTGGAATCCGTCTTCCTCGTAAACGGGCACCGTCACCACCCGCCCCTGGACGAATTTGATGAAGTTGGGGTAGCAGGCGTAGTGCGGGTCCGAGATGATGACCTCGTCACCGGGTTCGAGCAGGGCCGCAAAAAGGAGGAACATGGCCGGTGAGGTGCCGGGAGTGATCACAACGCCATCGGGATCGACGTCGACGGCGTAGATCCGGCGGTAGTAGTCGCTGATGGCCTGCCGCAGTTCAGGCAGCCCCAGGCTGTGGCAGTAGTGGGTAAGCCCCTGATCCATGGCCGCACAGGCCGCCGCTTTGATGCAGGCCGGTGTGTCGAAATCCGGCTCGCCCACTTCGAGGTGAATGACGTCCTGCCCGCCGGCCTCCATTTCGCAGGCCTTCTCGAGCACGTCCATCACGATAAAGGAGCTGATCTCTTCGGTGCGTTTGGCGACCATGACGCGGTCCTTTCAACGGTCGTCCCGCTGGTGCCGATTTTCAGCGGCGCGGCCGGCACGGCAACCGTTTTCTGAGGAAGGTGGCCGGCGATAGCAAGCATACATCCGAAAAGGGTCGATAGGGGTTCCGGTCAAGGCCCGCGTGTTTGTTTCACCGACGGCGTGGCCGTCGGCGCGAAGCGACGCGTTGCAATGCGACGTCGAGGCTTTGTCAACACGAGAAGGCCGGCCGGTGCCGGAAGATGCCTTTAATGGATGTATACGGTTTATACCACCTTGTTGAGCGGATATTCAATGATGCCCTCGGCGCCGGTATCGAGCAGCTTCGGGATCAGATCGCGCACCACGTCGGCGCCCACGACGATTTCCACCGAAAACCAGTCGGACTGATAGAGCGGGGCCACCGTCGGCGCGTTCAGGCTGGGGAGTGTGGCCACGATGGCGTCCAGGCGGCCCTGGGGCACGTTCATTTTGAGCCCCACCATTTTATCGCCCTTGAGTGCCCCTTTGAGCAGCAGGGCGATCTGTTCGATCTTCGCGCGCTTCTCGCGATCCTGCCAGGCTGCGTGGTTGACGATCAACTGGGTATTGGTCTGCATCAGTTCATGGATGATGCGCAGCCCGTGGGCCTTGATGGTGCTCTCGGTCTCGGTGACCTCGACGACGGCGTCGGCCAGCTTGGAAACCACTTTGGCTTCGGTGGCGCCCCACGAGAATTCGATATCCACATCGATGCCGCGCTCCTGGAAATAGCGGCGGGTGAAGGCCACCAGCTCGGTGGCGATCTTGCGTCCCTGCAGATCCTCCAGGCTCTTGATGTCCGAATCGTAGGGAACCGCCAGCACCCAGCGGGCCGGGCGCGCGCTGACCTTGGAATAGACCAGGTCGCAGACCACGTGGATGTCGGAGCTGTTTTCGGCGATCCAGTCCTTGCCGGTCAATCCGGCATCCAGGGTGCCGCTCTCCACGTAACGCGACATCTCCTGGGCCCGGCAGATGGCACAGTCGATGGTGGGGTCGTTGATTTCGGGAAAATAACTTCGGCCGTTGACGTTGATTTTCCATCCCGAGCGCTTGAACAACGCAATCGTGGCATCCTGCAGACTGCCCTTGGGGATTCCCAGTTTCAAATTGGTGGACATTACTTCTTGTAAACCTCCTTGGGATCGAATACGGGTTCGTCTTCAATGATGAGGGCCTGGCCTTCGACGCGCCGGTGGAAGCAGCTGCGGTAGCCGGTGTGACAGGCGGCGCCGCCAACCTGTTCGACCCGCACCAGGATGGCGTCCCCGTCGCAGTCGATGTGGACGGAGCGGACACGCTGGACATGACCGGACGTCTTGCCCTTGATCCATAATTCCTGGCGGCTGCGGCTGAAAAAGGTGGCTTCCCCGCTCTCCAGGGTGGCCGTCAGGGCCTCGGCGTTCATATAGGCCAGCATCAGCACGTCGCCGCTGGCGTCATCCTGAACGATGGCCGGTACCAGCCCCCCCATTTTTTCAAATTCGAGATCGAACATGGCGATCCTCTCGGCTTATGAATCGAGGCGATGAATCCCAGACCAAATCAAGGCTCGCCGGCCCAGGAGACAGCGGCGACATAAAATTTGCTACGTTATCGGCATCATTATACATTGTCAAACGATTTATGGTGGCCTTTCTTGCCAATTGGAAAGGCATCTGATAGTTTAAGCCCATTCATGACGGTATCGACGGCTGCGGCCGGCGTTCGCGCGCTTTGATCATTCACCGTGCAGCACGACGGCGTCCGACATTGTCAATTGTGCCGCGGCCTTGGCCTCAACCACAACCGACCGTCTCCGGTTGGACACGCGTTTGTGCCTTCCACGAGGGCGACGGACAACACGCTAAGTTAAGGCCGGCCCAGGCACCGGGCGCCTTAAAGCGTACGAAGAACGAATCGATGGCGGAATCAAACCAAAACAAGAAGATTGTCAAAAAGCGGGCCCGCAAATCACCGGGATCATGGCGACGGCGCCTGGTGCGCTGGTTTGCGGGCATCACTCTCCTAGTGCTGGTGGCCGGCGGTCTGACCGCTGCAGGGTTCTTTCTGCACATTTCCCGGCAGCTTCCCAAGATTACGAGCCTGGCGGACTACCGGCCGTCTACCGTTTCGGTGGTCTATGCCGATGACGGAGAGAAAATCGCCGAGTTCTACGAAGAGCGCCGCATCGTCCTGCCCTTGGAAGCCATGCCCGACATGCTCGTGGAAGCCTTCCTGGCGGCGGAAGATTCGCGTTTCTACGAACACCGGGGCATCGATTTTGTCAGTATTGTGAGGGCATTTTTCAAAAATATCGAAGCCGGCGAGATCGTCCAGGGCGGCAGCACCATCACCCAGCAGGTCACCAAATCCTTTTTCCTGACCCCGGAGCGCAGCTACAAGCGCAAACTCAAGGAGGCCATCCTGGCCTACCGGATCACCAAGACCTTCAGCAAGCAGGATGTACTCTATCTTTATTTGAACCAGATCTACCTGGGGCACGGGGCCTACGGGGTCGAGGCGGCGGCCGAGAACTACTTCGATAAATCGGTTGAAGATTTGAATCTGGCCGAATGCGCCATTCTGGCCGGTCTGCCCCAGGCGCCCAGCCGCTACTCGCCCTACCGCCATCCGGAACGCGCCCGCAAGCGCCAGCACTACGTGCTGAACCGCATGCAGGAGGAGGGATTCATCACGGCGGAGCAGGCCGAGGAAGCGCGCAGTGCGCCCTGGGACATCAAACCGCGCCGCAACTGGTTTGCCGAAAAGGCCCCTTTCTACACCGAGCATGTCCGCCGCTACATCGAACAGAAATACGGCGCCGACGCCATCAACCGTGAAGGCCTCAAGATTTTTACGGCCGTCAATCTCGCCATGCAGCACGCCGCCCGCGAGGAGATCGTCAAGGGGCTGCATGAGCTCGACAAGCGCCAGGGATACCGGGGGCCGCTGACGAACATTCCGGAGGTGGACCGCGAGGACTATCTGAAAACGCTGACCGTGGACCAGGCGGACAGGCTGGAAACCGGTGTGGAGCTCAAAGGGTTGGTCACCGCCGTGGACAACCGGGCCCTGGTGGTCAAGGCCGACCTGGGCGCGGCTGAAGGCCTGCTGGCCCTGGAAGATATGGACTGGGCCCGCAAGCCCGATCCGGACGTGGTCTACTGGGCCGCCAAGGTGAAGCGGCCGGGCAATGTCCTGCGGGTCGGGGACGTGATCCAGGTGCGTCTCAAGGCCGCGCCGGAGCAACCGGGAGAGCCCTGGCCGCTATCCCTCGAGCAGACACCGGTGGCCCAGTCTGCTCTATTGTGCTTCGAGGCCGAAACCGGGTTCGTGAAAGCCATGATCGGCGGGCGCAGCTTCGAGGAAAGCCAGTTCAACCGTGCCTTTCAGTCGCGGCGTCAGCCAGGCTCGGCCTTCAAGCCGCTCATCTACGCCGCGGCCATCGACAAGGGGTATACGCCGGCCTCGATCATTCTCGACTCACCCATCGTGTTCGAGGACACCGAGCGGGACTTCACCTGGAAGCCGAGGAATTACAAGGAGAAATTTTACGGTCCCACCCGGTTGCGCGAAGCACTGGCCAAATCCCGCAACGTGGTCACGGTCAAACTGCTCAAGGACATCGGCATCGATTACGCCATCGACTACAGCCGCAAACTGGGGATCCATTCCCACCTCAACCGGGATCTATCCATCGCTTTAGGCTCTTCCGGCGTCTCGCTTCTTGAGATCGTCAACGCCTACTCGGTGTTCGTCAATAATGGCTACCGGGTCAAGCCGATTTTTGTCACCCGTATCGAGGACCGCGACGGCAATGTCCTGGAAGAGGCCCGTTCGGAAAAGGAGAAGGTCATCGAAAACACCACCGCGTTCATCATGAACAGCATGCTGGAGAGCGTGGTCAAAGAGGGTACCGGCCAGCGGGTCAAGGCCCTGAACCGCCCCGTGGCCGGCAAGACAGGCACCACCAACAACCTTTATGATGCCTGGTTCGTGGGGTACACGCCGGACTATATTACCGGGGTCTGGGTTGGCATGGACGAAGAGGCTTCGATGGGTCGCGGAGAAACCGGATCGCGGGCCGCAAGCCCGATCTGGCTGGCCTTCATGCAGAAAGCGATCGCCGCCAAGCCGGTCAAGGCGTTCGAGGTCCCCGACGGCATCGTCTTCTCCCGCATCGACGCGGAAACGGGTCTGCTCCCCATCCCGGAATCCACCGATACCATTTTCGAATGTTTCAAGGAAGGCACCGAGCCCACCGAATACACCAAACCACCGGATACGATCGCCGATCCGGAGGATTTTTTCAAAGCCGGTATGTGAGTGCCCCGCCAGAAGCGGGGTCTTTCGGCCCCGGCCGGCGTTCTCAGGCTTTTCAAATCCTCGACGTAGCTAGAAGCTACGCGCCGCTTCGCGACGACGGCTGCGCCGTCGGTATAAAACACCCTGCGGCTTGATGCACACCGACCGCTACAAGAACCGGCGTGAAATCCCGCCGCAGTGCGGGACCCTGAACCAAAATCGACTTTTTCTGGAGGGGCAAAGTTTAGCAACGACCGTTGAGCCGGATGAACGGGCGGCGGGCGGTCGAAGCGCGCACGCGCAGGCCGTTCTAAACAAACGCCATCGGCCGCACATCCAGTGAGGATGGCGGCCGATGGCTTTGTGACGCATGGCGAT
>JAAUYG010044125.1_pt1 | contig 16764 bp, 13 predicted proteins | sample 7278091 | NCBI WGS metagenome assembly JAAUYG01 (sample SAMN14350201, study PRJNA611818) | marine sediment metagenome | isolation source: surface marine sediment (0.6m) | place: French Polynesia: Moorea | collected 2018-08 | reverse complement strand
GATCTTCACGTCAAAGCGGCCGTCCTGGGGTAGGCGCTTCTCGGCGATGTCGAGTTTGGCCATGACCTTGACGCGCGAGATCAGGGCGGCCTGAATATGCTTCGGCGGCGTTAGCAGGTCGTAGAGCACCCCGTCGATGCGGTAGCGCACTTTGATCTGCTCCCGGCTGGGTTCGATGTGGATATCGCTGGCGCGTGCCTTGGCGGACTGGGAAATAATATTGTTTACCAACCGGATGATGGGGGCATCGCTGGTTTCATCCAGTAGATCGGCCGTGACCGCGATATTCAGGGCTTCATCGGATTCGTCGTTTTCCATGTCCTGAACCAGCTGCTCCGCTGAATCCTGCCTGAGGTCGTAGGCCAGGTTGATGGCGTTGATGATCTGCTGGCGGGATGCCAGGGCGAGCTCATAGTTTCGGATGCCGAGCAGGTGGACCAGGTCGTCCAGTTGATGCACGTAGCCGGGATCACCCATGACAATCAGGCAATCCGCCCCGTTATCTCCACCGTTACCCTGGCAGGGGCCCAGCGGCATCAGGGCGTATTTTTTCAGAAAATGAATAGGAATCTTGTCCGTAAAGCGGTTGTCGATGTTTTCGATGGGCATCTGGGCCAGGACGGGCAAAGCGAAGGCTTCGGCGTAGAGTGCTAAAAGCTGACCCTCGCTTAAAAGGTTCTTGCGGAGCAGGTAGTCTGTCAAGGGCTCCTTTTTCAGCGCTGCCTGCCGCCGGCTTGCGGTGATGTCTTCTTCGCTGAAATTGAATTTCGATTTGAGGAGATGGTTTATTGACTGCATCGAGTGTCCCTTGCTGCCGAGGCCGGCCTTACTGCCCTGTCGCCTCGTTATTCAACCGGTCGGACTCGTTGGTTACCGTTTCATCATCCGGGTAGAGTTTGATGCTATCGGCCTTGTTCACGATACTGTCACGCACCCTTTCGATTTGTTCCGACTTTTCTCTGTAAAGTTCTTCAGCCTCCTGAGTGCTTTTCACGACCACCGGCGACAGGAAGACATACAGGTTTGTCTTTACGGTCTGCTTGCCCTCGGATTTGAACAGCCAACCCAATAAAGGGATGTCCCCCAGAAAGGGCACTTTCCATTCGTTGACGCTGACCTGGTTTTCGATCAGGCCACCGAGCACGATCGTGCTTTCGTTTGCGACCAGAACCGTGGTGTCGATCGTGCGTTTTAGCGTCGTGGGGCGGGATATGAGCTCCCCTGATTCGACCACGCTGATTTCATGCGAAAGATTCAAGCGAATCATGTTGCCCTGGCTTATTTGGGGGGTAATGATCAGGGTCGTGCCAACATCGCGGTACTCGAATGAATTGAAGGTGTCGTTGTCGCTGGTGGAAACTGTCGTCTGGTAGGGGATGTTCCGGCCGACCACGATCTTGGCCTCCTCGTTATCCAATGTCAGCAACTGGGGCGTGGAGATAATGGTGGTCTCCCGGTCCTCACGGAAGTAGTTGATCACGGCCTGCAGATTACGAAAAGTGACGCCGGCGATATTGATCTCCTCGGTAAAGATGCCCAGGGAGGCGCCCTGAGGAAACGACGGGCCGTCAGGATCGACCAGGTTGCCGAGGTTGCCGCTGTTTTCGTCGCCGCCCTGAAAGCCACCGCCGAATACGGTATCTTTGCCGTCGATGGTGGTACTTCCGAGCGCCCGCCAGTCGGTGCCGAATTCAAGCTGTTTGCCGGAGTCGACCTCCATGATCAGGGATTCGATATAGACCATGGTGCGGGGGACGTCGAGCCCGTCGATAATTTCCGAGATGGCCAGATAGTCGTCCTTCTGACAGAAGGTGATCAGGCTGTTGGTTTCGGGGTCGGAAGTGATGCGGATGCTTTCATCGGCCAGCAGGGGCAGCTTGCCCTTTTCGGTGGCTGCGCCGCTTCCGCCACCCTGGAGATCGGTTAGAATTTTGGCGATGTTTTCGGCCTTGGCATATTCTAGATAGCGTACGTGCACTTTTTCTTTGCTGCGCGGAACCTTCTGGTCAAGCAATTCGGCGAGCGCCCTTACGCGCTTAGTATCGTTTTCATTGCCCACCGCGATGATCGTGTTCGTGCGCTCGTCGCTGATGACCCGGATCTGCCTTTCGGCGGCCCCTTTCTTGCGTTTAATTACATCGGCGAAGATGGTTTTGATGATTTTCTCCGTATCGACCGCTTCAGCGTTTTCCATCGGAATCAGGGCGATCTCCTGGCCGATACCGGTCACGTCGATCGTTTTCATAATGCGCAGCAGCCGGCTGATATTGGACTGGACATCGGTAACGATCAGCGTGTTGGTAGGCGCATAGGCCAGGATGACGCTGCTCTTGGATACCAGCGGCGTAAAAAGTTTCTTGAGTTCGTTGGCATCGGCATAACTCAAGGGGATGATCTGGGTGATGACCTTGTCGTTGACGCCATCGAAATCACTCCGAAAACGGGTTTCGATATTGCGCGTGCGAGCGTCGGGCATGGGCACGATTTTGGTAATTTCGCCCGACTCCACGATGGTGAAACCGTGAACCTCGAGAACGGATGCGAATACCCGGTAGGCTTCGTCCACCGATATCTGGGACGGCGATATGATCGTGACCTTGCCCTTGACGCGCTGATCGACAATAAAATTCTTCCCCGTGATTTCGCTGATGAATTTGATGAAGAGATGGATGTCCACATCATTGAAATCGATGGATACGCGCTGATTGGCGGCCAGCGTGGCCCCCTTCAGGTCGGACTCCGGATTCTGGGCCCCGCTCGGCAAGGGGGCGAGACAAAAAGCGGCAACCATCAGAACGTGAAGGGCTGATCTCACAAAGGCGGTGTTGGCTAAGCATTCCATGGTGCTTCCATTCAACTCCTCATTCAAATTTAAAGTCAAGCCGGCGTTCGCGACCGCGGCGCTTGAAATTTAGTTGCATCGCGTCGCCGGCCGACAGTTCCGTCAGCGTTATGATAATGTCTTCCAGGCTGCCTATCGGTTCTTCATTGATGTTCAAGATGACATCGCCGTTGCGCATACCGAGCCGCCGCAGCGGCGAAGAGGGCGTGATCCGGTTGAGTATCAAACCGCTGCTGCCGTCATCGCCCTTGAACGGGGCGGCGGCCGCATAAGTGCTCCAGTCTTCCGGATCTTCCGAGATCGTTCCCAGCCGACTCAATTTCACCCGCACCGCCCGACGTGCCTGCGCGCCGGGTTCTCTGGACGGTGCAACCTGTCGGGGGCGACTGGCACGGGGGCTGCGCGCGGCTGCCGGTCGGGCGGTGGTTCCTGAGGCGACGCTGGATGGCTTCTGGATCTCCAGGATTTGGTCTTCGCCCTCGACGGAGAGGATGACTTTTTCGCGCAGGATCATCTTGACCTTGGCGCTGCTGACTTCTTCGCCGGCGCGATAGAAAGCCTGTTTGCGCTTGGTTTGGTCTTCGATGACGGCTCGGGTCATACCGTCTTCCCCTGTAATCGTTCCCCATAGTTTCAATTTCAAATCCGTTGGTTTGAGCGCGTCGACGTCGATGGCGGTTGGGCCAGGTTTTGCATCCCGGGGTGTCCGGAACAGATCCCGTCGGGCGATAATCTGGTAGTTGGCGAACGGCCGGGGCTGATCGCTTGGAGTCCGCGCCGATGCCTGCTCGACGGCGGGCGGTGGCGTTGATGTGGCGGCCTCATCGATCGTTGCCTGTTTCCGATAGATCGATAGCCCCATCAGGACGATCCCGGTCACCAGAGCCAACTGCAATATTGAAAAGGCGACGCGTAGCATTTCGTGATTTACCTGCCTAAAGGGCAACGTCCGGCCGGAAGTCCCGGATGGCGGTGTCGACACCGCGGGGGCGGCCGCCGAGTCTTTTAAGTTTCCAGGGTTTCCACCTGAATAACGGTCTCCAGGAACCCGCTTTCCTGCTGCTTTTGTTTGATGGACAGTCGCGGCACGCTGATTAAATGTGGCGACATTTCGATCCGGTATAAAAAGCGGCTGATCTGCTCCAGGGTGACGTCATTTAGTTTGATTTCCACCCGGGAGCGGTTGGACGCCTTTTCCGCGTCCTTGACGGTCGAAGGTTTCATATAGACGATCTTGGATTTGATGCCGGTGTTGCCGGCAAGCTGGTCCAGAAAACTGAAGAGCGAGAAACCGGTTGGCCTTTTTTGAAGAATAGCAGCCGTGCGAAGGTTTTCCGCCTGAAGCCGGCCATATTCATCCCGCAGCTCCCGCATCTGTTGCAGTTCTCTTTCAATGGCGGCCGTCTGTTGGGCGCTGCGCGCACGACGCTCTAAGAGCGGGAGGACGCCGGCGTAGACCAGCAACATGGCCGCCAGGCAGGCCGAACCCAGGCCGATGACCAGCCGCTCCCGTGGATTCAGTTGCTTCAGCATGCGCATTTTCCCGCCCCTATTGGGTTTCATCGATGGGTTTCAGGATCTGCTTGGCAGATCGGCTGATATCCGGAAACGCACCCGGCCGACTCTTTGATCCATGTTGGCCGAGATGATGGTGATGTTATGAAAGATACCCGTTTGTTCCAGATGCCCCCTGGCCTCGTTGACCGCTTCAAACGTGCCGGTGGTGCCGCTGATCTGGACGCGCTCCGTCCCGGCCACCAGTTGGGAAACATGAATGTCCAGTTTAGGCGGCAATGATTGACTGATAGCCTGGAGGATGTCGATCTGGCGAACCTGGACCCCACGGTGTGCCGCCAGATCGTCTTCGCGGGCCGCCCGCAGTTTGACGATCATCTGCGGCAGGGGATTGGCTGTATTGCGCGTTTCCGGAAACGTTTGTTTGAGAATCGCTTCAGTCTCGGCCACCAGGGCATCGACGCGCGCTTCGTTGCGGCGGATATCCATAAATACCCCGGCCAGAAATAGAAGAATCAGGACCGCGGCCAAGACACCGGACCGGATAAGAGGTTGTCGATGCTGCTGTAGAAAGCGTCGCAATGGGAAAGTGGCCCGGAAGAGATTGAGACCCTTTTCGGCCATCGGCTCATAGAGCCCAAGGGCGAGGGCGCCCTGGCCGTGTCCGCCTGCGAGTTCGCCGCTGAGGTTGGGACGGGTCGCGCGGGACGGATCGAACACCGCTGCCCTAAGCCCGAGGGCGGCGTTCAGTTTATCGGGTGGATAGTGCCGGGCCCCGCGCGATGTCAGGTAGACGCTGCCGATGTCGGTTGTATCCGGCAGGACGTGGGGCGCTGATATTAGCGTTTGATCGACGGCCAGTTTGAGCCGCTGAGCGGGATCCTCCGGGGTGCGTGGAGGAATCCAGCTGCGCAGGTATAGTAGCTGGTGGCCACCGATCAGAAAGAGGGTCGCATGGTCGTCGTCGCCGTCGATCAGCAGACAAGATTTAGCCCCATCCGGACTGGCTGCCAGGAGCATGGCCGCCGGCAGGCCTGAGAATGTCATGAGAACGGGATCCAACTCCGCTTCGTGCAGCCGTTCAAGAAAAAAGTTAATCCGATCCCGGGACATGGCGGCGCTCAAGGCCGTGTGGCCGCCACCGTTTCCGGTGATCAGGAAGTCCATCACCAGTTCATCGATGGGCACCGGTAGGGTGGCTTCCAACTCGAGCGGCAGAATCTGGCGCACCTTGCGCCGATCTTGAAAGGGCACGTTAACGCTGCGGGCAAACAGGCCGTGCCCTTCAATGGCCGTCAAGCAGGTCAACCCGGGGGCCGTGATGGCATCACGCAATTCCCTCAGGGGCGCAACCGCACCGGCCATATCGTCATCGGCAATGCGGCAGACCAGGTGGCCGGATTTCTCGATCTGGACACTGCGGAGACCGGTGCGCAGCAATACCCAGTCGATGCCACGTTCCTTGATATCAAGCGTCAGCGTTAGTCTGGCCATAAATCTTATCGATCGAATCTGCCCGTGTCAGGGGAGGGATTTGCGGCAGCGAACCGCTTGCGAACAGATAGGGGCGATTGCGCATCGTCCTTCAACTTATGGCAATCTATCACAAATTTCAGATTAGATGAATAGCACCCGATTCCGTGGGCTTCACGGCATTTCCCATGCAAGAATCCGGCAGGTCCATCCCCGTCCGTCGGTGGCCATCAGGCGTTCCACAACGGCGGTCACTGTGCGCTGAAAGCCGTTCCACTCGGCGGTGGACTGGATACGGAAATAATCGGTGGCAAGCGTGATCAGGTCGGCATTCAACTCAAGTCCGACGGCACCGGGAACATCCTGGTACCAGGCCTGTCCCTCAAGAACGGCCGCGTCGGCCTCCTCGCGGTACGCGACGAGGGCTTCGGCCAGATCACTGTATTCGGGCGGCATCAAAGCAGCTAAGACCGTGCGGGATGCCGTGTTCAGGTTGATTCTTCCCGTAAAAGTGAATCGGCCGTCGGCCGAGAGGGCCATCCCGTGGACGGTCATCAGATCCCGAAGCCCCGCCCGCTCTTCACGACCTTCGAAAAGCGTAACGGATATGCCTTTAACCTGAGCCAGTTCGCCGATGTGCAGCATGGGGCCGTTGCGGATTTGGTAAGGCGGATCCAGTCCCTGGTAATAATCGGACTCCGCACCGTTCAGGCCGGTGATCGCCTCGTCGTCGCCCGTGTCCAACCAGTCCTTGATGGCGTTGACCATATCAGCCGGCATCAGATCACCTTCCAATCCGAGGTCGCGACGGACGAGATCGATCGCGCGCTCCATGACCTGCTGCTGCTGAGGTCTGAACTGCCGGCTCAGGGGGAAGTCCACGAGAGCGTTGACCTGGATGCGGGCGGTTTCGTCCGTGATGAGCACCTCCAGCCGGCCGTCTTCAAAGGCGAGCGCCTGGAGCGCTTCGTTGCACTTTTCCGGTTCGGACCAGGTTTCCTTTAGATGGTCGGTTTCGGAGGCAAAGCGGTCCTGGATTAAAAGGGCCATGGCGCCGTGTACGCCAGCGGTGGCTATTTGTCCCGCGATCAAACGGCTGCGGACCGCGTCGCTGCTTTCGAGGGCCAGGCGGGCTGACCGGTTGGTTTCTACGGCCAGGCTGATGGCCAGGGTGATGAAAGCCAGGGTCATGAGCAGGGCGATACCGCGTTCACGTTTCGGATGTTTCGGTTTCATCGGATTAGATTTTACCGCTGCCAGGTCGCCACAGCGGCAGCGGCACCACAGTTTGAAAAACGGTTACGTTGTCATCGGCAACGAGTTCGAGTCGGATGCGGACCGCCCGCGGGGTTGCAAAGCCGTAGTCTTCGGAGGAAGAATCCCACTCTTTGGAGGATTCCCCCTCGGCGTCGATATAGCTTAGAGTCAGTGTGCGAATGTTTTCGCACAGAATCGGGTCGTTGGTTGGCTCCGGCAACGGGCGTCCATCCGCGAGCACATCCCCGCGCCGCAGCCGATAGACTGGCCTGGGACCCGCGCCGACGCCTTCAAGATAATAGCGAATAATCGCGATGCCTTGTCTTCCGTCGCTGCTGAAATCCACGTGGGCCCGGCTAGTAAACTGCAGCCGGACGGCATCGCCGCCTCTCGCCGTCGAATCCCTGGCCACAAAGCGGAAAGGCGAAGGTTCCTGGCCGGTTGCGGGCGGTGCGAAAAACGGCGGGCGGATGACGAAGATGTTCCCCAGGTCCGTGCCCATGCGCATAAGGCAGTTACGCGCCATGTCGCGGTTGATGCGCTCGCGAGCCAATTGTTCGGTTTGTGAAAAGACGCCGCTGAAAGAACCCATGATAATCGAAACCAACAGGGCGAAAATCGCGATCGCAATCAGGATTTCCGCCAGGGTGAAACCCGGCGACCGTGAGGGCCGGCAGCTATGAACCGGGATTGGCAAGGCGATACGTCCTCAATTTGAAAAGGTCCTCGTCGTCGTTGAGGTGAACCTTGATGTCAATTTGCTTCAGCAGCAACCGGCCGCTGTTGTCAGTCAAGTTTGCAACGTCCCGGGTTTCGAGTGTCCAGGTATAGCCGGGATAGTCTTTCCCGAAGTCGCCGCTGTCGGTATCCGGAAACTCCGGTGCCAGTAATTCGATATCGGCAATTAATTCCTCGGCCAGCATGGGGGCCCGGGTGTGAAACCGAGCGATGCGTTCCAGGTCAAGGGACTGGATCTGCAGTCGATAGACAGCCACGAGCACGATGGCCGCAATTCCCAGCGCCACCATCACTTCAAGAAGCGTGATCCCCAGCTCGCCGACACGCCGGCACGGTTGCAGACGTTGCCGGTCGGCAAAGCGTGACAAATTCAAAATGGCGGCGGTGCGTGCAAACATGGTATCAGTGCCGGCGACGGCCGCCGGAATTATGTGGTTAAAACGTGGCGGAACCATTGTCCGAAACAATCAGGGCCATCGGCAGAAAGGCCTCGACGATCAGGTCGATGGGCTTGGAGCCGCCATCGGACAGACGGATGACGGCGCGATCGGAGTGCCCCTGGGGGTAGAACGCAATCGCCGCCACGCCCGATCGGATTTCCTCCCGGCCCGCAAAGCGTACGTGCTCGATCCGGACGTCGTCCGGCAAGGCCCGTTCGGACTGCCGGGACGAGGCCGGGTCCGAATTTCGGTCACCACGGGACACCCAAATGCGGTTTTCATCCAGACCCAGATGCAGCCTGTGAATACTCTGGCGGTTCAAGGCGGCTATTTTTAACTTCTTGACGGCATGCAGCAATTCGCGGGCCACGCGGTCTTTAGAACCGGCGGCACCACCGGTTTGAAATGCCGGGATGGCAAAGCCCAGCAGGATGGTCAGCAACAGGATGACGACGATCAGCTCCAGAAGCGTAAAGCCGTCCGACCGTGTCAGATGGGCTCGGCTCGATTGGGAGTCGCCGGTGCATATATCACGGGCCTGATCCGATTGACCCTGGTAGCGCGGGCACGCGGGTGCCACCGTGCGGTGCTGAAGCCTCAAGGGCATTACTCGATTTCCCAGCTGTTGATATCGGTGTTCTTGCCGTCGCCGCCGGAGACGCCGTCCGCGCCATAAGAAGCGATGTCGTAGTCGTTGTGAACCCCGGGGCTTAGATAAACGAAATTGTGGCCCCATGGGTCGACGGGCACGCGGCCTTTTTCCAGGTAGCCGCCCTCGCGCCATTTCCGGGGTACCGGTGGTGTGTCCGGCTCGGTGACCAGGGCTTCGAGACCCTGGTCGGTGGACGGGTAACTGCCGTTGTCAAGTCTGTACAGTTTGAGGGCGGTTTCGATGCTTTCGATCTGCATCTTGGCTTTCAACTGTTTAGCCTCGTCCGGCCGCCCCATGATGCGGGGAACGATGAGGCCCGCCAAGATGCCCAGGATCACGATGACAACCATCAGTTCGATCAGGGTAAATCCGGCGGATAAATTCGGACTCGGTGGTTTAAGGCGTTTCATATTTCCTCCGGTCAATGGTGATGCCCAAGTGGTTTCTATACGATGAGTTGGTTCATTTCGAAGATAGGCAGGCAGATGGAGAGCACGATAAAGCCGATGATAAGCCCCATGACGACGATCATCAGCGGCTCCATGAGAGCCGTCAGGCCCAGAAGCTGGTTTTCGAGTTGGCTTTCGTAGAAATCGGCGATTTTGGCCAGCATTTTTTCGAGCTCGCCGCTTTGCTCTCCCACTTCGATCATCTGGATGGCCAGCGGGGGGATCAAATTGATGCCGCGCAGGGAATGGGCCAGTCCCAGGCCTTTGCTGACATTATCGGCGGCCTGGTCGATGGTCTCACCGAAAAGTCGGTTGCCGGTGATTCCGCGGACGACCTGCAGGGCGCCCAGAAGGGGGATGCCGTTCTCGATCAGGGAACCCAGCATCTGGGCGAAACGTGCGGCAGACAGCTTCTTGAGGATGCTGCTGACGACCGGCAGTTTGAAAAGCGCCTGATCGAACAACCGCCCCCCCTTTTCCGTCTTGAATACCTGGCGGATCGCGATGGCCAGGAACGGCAGGGCCAGCAGAATGAACAGCAGATATCGCTGCAGAAAACGGCTTATCTCGATCAGAAGGCGCGTCGGGGCCGGCAAGGCGCGCTGCATCTCCACAAATACCCCGGCAATGTTCGGCACCACGTGGGTCATCAGGAAGAATAAGATCGCCGAGCCCAGGAGCAGCATCAGAATGGGATATGTCATGGCTGCCCGAATGCGGCTTTTCATGGCCTCTTGTCTTTCGCTGATATCCGCCAGACGCTCCATGACCAGCTCGAGCGTTCCCGAGGCCTCACCGGCCCGGATCATATTGGTGTATACCGCCGAGAAGACGTTGGGGTATGCCTGCAGCGCTTCTGCCAGGCTTTGCCCTTCCACGATTTTCTCCCGCAACTGGGCCAGCACGGTTTTGAAGCGCGTGCTTTCGGTCTGGGTGATGACGGCCTCCAGGGCCGACACCAGCGGAAAACCGGCACCCATCAGGGTGGCCAGTTGGCGCGTCATCATGCCGATTTCGGCCGGCCGGATTCGCGCCAGAGGATTGAGATTGGGGAGCCGCCGTGAACCCCGCTGGGGGACGGTTTCGCGGGATTCCTCGATCGTGACGGGAAATAGCCCCTGATTCTGGAGTTTCTGGCGGGCGCCCTGACGGCTGTCGGCATCGACGATCCCGGACAGGGTCTTGGCCTGACCGTCTAGAGCCTTGTAGTCATAAACCGGCATAGCGTTCGTTATCCGTGAAAAAATCCTGTTGGCGGTTTGTGGATTTGTGTCGGAAGCCTATCCGCAATGCCTTGGCAAACACTTGTGATGAGGGATATCGATGACATCGACCCATTCGTGGCCGGAAGCAATGGCTGTCTTTGATCAAGCGCGATCGATTTGCAGGCATTTTACGCCTTCTGCCGAAGTTAGGCAAGAGGACCGTCTGATGGGCGTGTAGACTGCTGGGGGCATTGCTCTGACAAACGAACATGAAAGGCCCACCGTTCGAGGCGGGCTTTGAATCCAATATCGGTGGTCAGCGCCCGCGACTATGGCCGCCGACCTGATCAGCGGGGCTCAAGCAGAAGGATGCCTTCCCCCGTGTTGACGTCCATCCGGAAATTGTTCAGATAGTTCATGCCCATCAGCCCCACCCCTGACTGTCCGGGCAGATCCACCACCAGAGCGCTCACGTTTTCGATCACCCAGCCGTCCAGTTCTATAAGAGGCAGGATGATTTCGACGGCGTGCTGCACTCCTGTGGCCGAGTAGAACAGGCGTCGGGGAAGGTTGTCAGCGATATCGATGCCCAGCATCTTTGCCGTCGCCGAGGGCACGGTGACGATGGAGGCGCCGGTATCGATGACAAAACGCTGGTCGATCAGGTCGCGGCCCACGCGGGCAACGACAGGGATGGTGCGCGATCCGGGGCGGAAGCGAATGACGATCATACCCTCTTGGCCCTTCAAGGCCGCAATTTCCCGTTGCAGGCGACCGACCCTGTCCCTCATTTCGGAAGGGTAGTTGCGCGCCGCCAGTAACCTCTCCGCCCGAACCCAATCTTGATCCTGCAAGGCCAGCTCGACCCCGACCAGATGAATGGCCGGATCGTCTGGGAAGCGTTCGGCGGCTTCGCGGTGCACCGTGCGCGCATCGTCGATATTGCCTTCGGCCATCAGGCGGTTGAGCCAATCACGGTAAATTTCGGCCTGCAGCTGCTGGAGATTGCGATTCGGCGTTTCCTGAACGGACGCCGCCGCCTGAAAAGCGTCGATCAATTCGTTGGCATAGGCATACGCTCCCACCTCCCGGGCGACGTTCAGGAGATCGGCCGTCAGGGATGGATCGGCGATGGTCAGAACCGTTGGGGGATCAAAGAACCTTAGAATTTCTTCGGCCTGGTCTTGGTTTTCCAGGCGGCTGATCAGATCGCGGATCGCAGCCTGGATGGCCGCCGGTGCAATATGCGCCGGCCGCTCCCTCGGTGACAGGCGTGGCTCCAGTCGATACGCAGACACCAGGTTTTCCAAACGCTGCAGATCGGATAGGTCTTCGTCGGCGAGTGCCAGGAGAAGCGCTTCCTCCCTGCCGCCGGCAAAAGTCAGGCGGTAGAAATCATCCGGGTAGAATTCAGGCGTGAGATCATTTCCCCGGTTGCCGGTCCAAAGGTATCCTCCCGGCATCAGCGGACCAAAACTCCAGCCCACAACCTGTCCACTTTGCAGAAAGACGCCGAGGGCATCGTCATCGTCGTCGAATGGGATGCGCACGAAATCAACCAGGTTCTCAATCGGGCCGATCCTAACGGACTGCAGGGATTCCGGGCGAACGAGGGACTGCCATGTCAGCGGTCGATCTGGTGACCAGGGCATCAGTTCCGCCTGCCCCTGGGAGTCTGCCGACGACAGCTGCCAAAGGCTGACCGGGGACGCATTGTGGAGGATTCCGCCCTCGACTTCGAGCAGGCGGCCGGACGCCATGACGACGCGCCAGGTATATGCGCCGATGCCCGCGTGCGCCGGAAGGGCGAACCAGCCCGGCGCCACGACGGCAACGGGCGTACTCAGGATTTGGCGGCCGCTGATATCGGTCAGGATCAATTCAGCGGCGACGATCGACGGTCGTGGTGGTGGCACCGCGGATCTTTCCGCTTGCCGTCGATCAATGGCGCTGCGGTCGACGGAACTGCCTCGAGATGCTGTTTGCAGCGATCGTTTGGCACCTTCGGGCGCCCGTGCAAGCTGATACTGGACATAGCCGTAGGCACCAATAATGATCAGCATAACGATGACGGCCGTAATCATTAAAATGCGCCCGCCACTGCGCAGCATGCTTGCGCCGCATTGGGGGCAAAAATTGGCCGGCAGGTCAAATACCGTATGGCACTTGGGGCAGATCATGACAATTGGGTGACTGTTATAATTTTAATGCGTCGCTTTGTTTATCGAACCTGCATTTAAGATTGTTTTGCGGCGGGGTTGTTTTTTAAACGCCATAGGATGCCCAAAAGAAACTCTGGCGCTGAGCGACAATCCACCGTGACCATAAAACCAATAAATGCTTCAGTACCTTACCTTGCCCACCAGAGCTGGATTAACTTTGCGGTTGCAGCCGTTTGTCTGCTGGAGGCCAAGAAGAACTTCTCCGGCGCGATTGACAATACGACTGAAAACCGTTGAGCCTGCACGCGATTTCCCCTTCACCCTGATCGGCGGGCGTTTGAGCCGATTCCCTTCCAGCCGCCAAATACGTCATCCGGTGACATTGGTGCGCGGCATCGATGGGGGCGGATTCCCGTCCACTACCGGATGGCCGTTTCGTATTGATCGGCGTTCACCGCTTCCGATGAATACCCGGAGAAATACGTTCGACGCCTGGGCGAAGTCCTGTGCCCCCGCCTGACACAATTTGTCAGTTCAGGTGACAAAAGATGTCAGCCGGTTGTTACCGGCCTCTGGCGAAGATCGCTAACATTCCGAGAAAACTGAAGAGTTATGAGGCGTTGGAACATGGCATGCTATTTGATTGCAGCGTTATGTTCCAAGTACCCGCAGCCCAGGACGCGCACCGCCAGGGTTGCCCGCTCAACCAGTATCTCATGCTTTTTCGCCGTAAATCTCAGCCGTTTTAGGGTGCGGCTGATGGTATTCATACTATCTCGACCGCCCTTAATGCAATCCTGTGGTTTTTGGTTTGTGTCCTCGAGGCAGTAGGGCAACTGCCTGCAAACCTTCCGCAGAATCAGCGATACGCACAAGTATAGAGAACTGCCGGGGCCATTGGCACCCTCACGGGCCGCCGCGGCGTTGGGCTTCGTCATTGCCTGCCCGACGCCGCTACAGATCCAGGGGTGCCCAGCAGCCCTGTTTCTGGTGACGTCTGAACTGATCACTGTGCCGAACCAACGGCACCTTTGGCCTGGATCTGGAGCGGAGCGAATGGGGGAAAAGACCTTGCGGGCGTCTTTGGCGGTAGCGGTGATCGCTGTTGCCGCCGCACTAGGGTGGTGGGTCACGCAGCCTGGCGGGGGGAAACCAGACGCCGTGGCGGGATCTTATGACATCCCCCGTCAGGTGCGATTCAATTACGCGGTGCGCAATACCGGCAATCAGGTGGTGCGCGGCGCCAAATTCTTTGTCTACGCCCCCATTCATCAAACCGGAACCCAGCGGGTCGATGCGATCGATAGCCCCTTGGTTCATCACGTCGAGCGTGATGCGCTCGGGCAGCAGCTTCTGGTTTTTGAGTTGCCCGACTTGCCCCCGTACGGCCAAGTCGACTTGGCTTACGCCAGCCGGCTCAGTCTGACGGGCGTGCCGAACACCGGGATCGACCAACCTTCGCAGGCCTGCTTCCAGGCCCAATCCCTGATCGAATCCGATCATCCGCTCATCCAATCACAGGCCCAACGCCTTCAAGGCGAAAACCCGTCGGCCTCGTCGCGTAATTTCTACCGGTGGGTGGCGGATAATCTGGCCTATACCGGGCCGCGTGGGCAGGACCGCGGCGCCCGGCATGCCCTTGAATCCGGGCAGGGCGACTGTACCGACGCCGCCTTTCTGGTGGTGGCCCTGTGCCGTGCCGCCGGAATACCGGCGCGTTGTGTGGGCGGCTATGTTTGCGACCGGGATAAAAATCTGGCGGCAAGCGAGTTTCACAACTGGGCCGAGATCTGGTTCGACGGGCGCTGGCATGTGGCCGATCCGGTGAACCGCTGTTTTGACGCCAATCCGGAAACATACATCGTCACTCGCATCTGGGAAGCGGGCGGCGCCTGGGACGCCGCGCCATTCTGGCGTCATCGCATCGAGGGCAGAAATCTAAAAGTCCGTATGACCGGCTGAACCGAAGGTCGACACCTATTTGCGCACGGCTATCGATATTACTGGAGGAGAGATGAAGCGACGCACATTCCGTTCAAGATCCCATCTCTGGGGACTCGCGGGTCTTTTGATTCTGGCCCTTCTGGCCTGGGGGCTGATCCTTGCCGATCCACTGCTGGCTGCCGATTCCGTGTGCGCCCGGGTGAAGATCGAAATTCGCCAGGAGGTGACGCTCGAGCGCCAGGCGTTCGATGCCCACATGCGGATCAATAACGGGCTGACCAATGTGACCCTGGAGAACGTGGACATCGAAGTGCTCTTCACCGACGCGGACGGCAACCCCGTGCTGGCCACCACGAGCAGTGCCCCCTCGGACGCCAAGTTTTTCATATCCCCGGGCACACGCGAAAACATCGAAGACATCAGCGGGGCCGGCACGGTGGCGCCCGCAACCTCCGCCGACATTCACTGGCTGATCATCCCGGCCCCGGGCGCTTCCGACGGCATGCCGTCCGGCACCCTTTACTATGTCGGGTCGCGCCTGCGCTACACCATCGCCGGCGAGCAGCATGAAACCGAGGTCACGCCGGACTTCATCTACGTGAAACCCATGCCCATGCTGACGATGGATTATTTCATCCCCCAGTTCGTCTACGGCGACGATCCCGGCACAGATCCCATCGAACCGATCGTACCCTATTCGCTCGGGGTGCGGGTCAAGAACAACGGCGCCGGTGCGGCGCGCGCGCTCAAGATCGAGTCGGCCCAGCCCAAGATCGTTGAGAATGACAGCGGGCTTCTGATCAATTTCCAGATCGAGGGCAGTCGCGTGAACGGTGAGGAGGCCACCCCCAGCCTGCTGTGCGACTTCGGTGATATCGAACCCAACGCGGCCGGCGTGGGGCGCTGGATCATGACCAGCAGCCTGTCAGGAGAATTTATCGCCTTCGACGCCACCTTCACCCATGCGGACGAACTGGGTGGGGAGCTGACCTCGCTGCTTGAAACCACCAACGCCCACCTGATGGTGGGCGACGTGCTCGTGGATCTGCCGGGCAGCGACAATGTGGAAGATTTTCTGGGGCTCGACGGCGACACCATCCGCCTCTACCGTTCCAACGGCGATGACGCCGAAGTAACCGATCAGTCGGCTAACGCCGTCCTGACTGACCAGGGCGTCAGCGGGGGCGAGCATGGCTACACCCTGGCGGCCCCGCCCACGGCCGGATTCATGTACATTCGCCTGCCTGACCCCTTCGCCGGCCAGCGGGCCATCGCCGAGGCCGTCCGTGGCGACGGCAAGACCATCAAAACCGACAACGTATGGCTCTCCAAATCCCGGGCCGCGGGCACGAACTGGGACCACTGGATCAACCTTTTCGATGCCAACACCTCGGGGCAGTACACCCTTAGCTTCGTTGATCTCTCGCACCTGCCCCAGCCGCCCACCATGCAGTTCATCCCTGACCGCAGCGTGGTGGAGGGCAACATTCTCTCTTTTCTCGTCGAGGCCGACGACCCCAACGGCACAACCCCGGTGATTACCACCTCGCCCCTGCCGCCCGGGGCCACTTTCGTGGATCAGGGCAACGGCGAGGGGATCTTCGAATGGCGCACCATCGTGGGCCAGTCCGGTGTCTACGCCATCACCTTCAAGGCGTCCGACGGGGCGCTTGACATCAGCCGCCGCAGCCGCATCACGGTCCTTTCTCTTTCCGACACGGACGGTGACGGAATGGAAGACGCTTGGGAGATGGAACAGTTCAGCCACCTGGACAATGACGGCGCCGGTGACGCTGACGGCGACGGTATCCGCGACTATCTGGAATACCTGCTGGGCACCGATCCCAACCGTGAGGACAACGCGCCCACTATTCCCGTGATTCAGTCGCCGGAAGAAACTGCCGAGATCGACATGCTTCAGCCCGCCCTGACGGTGGCCAACAGTACCGATGCCGACGGCGACGCAATCGTTTACGCCTTCGAGGTATTTGCCGATGCCGCCCTGCAGCAACTGGTGGCCGCGGGCGAGGATATCCCCGCCGGAGCAGGAACCACCACCTGGACGGTGGACACCCCCCTGGAGGACG
>JAAUYG010127912.1_pt1 | contig 16767 bp, 5 predicted proteins | sample 7278091 | NCBI WGS metagenome assembly JAAUYG01 (sample SAMN14350201, study PRJNA611818) | marine sediment metagenome | isolation source: surface marine sediment (0.6m) | place: French Polynesia: Moorea | collected 2018-08 | reverse complement strand
ATTAAAAAATTATTTTTTATAATTTTTTTTTTTTTTTTGTGGTGCCTCTAAAACAAAAAAAACACTTTTTTTTAGTCTCTGTTCCGTCCGCGGCGGCGCCCCCCCCCCCCCCCAGGCTAGTTCCAATGGAGCCTGAAGTCTCTAATGCCATACAAAGTCTGCATTAGTGAGCATGGTGAGTGTTCCTATATTTATCACCAGACATGTGGGCCGGGTTTACTTGGTCCTGTCAACAGCCAAAAGCAATGCTGCATAAAGATAAAGGCCAATGCAATACAACTGATGCATGGCCCATTTACAAAACATTATCTCCAAATTCCCTCAATTACATTTTTCCACAAATATACTGTCTGCTCTCTCACCTTCCACCACCCACAAGGTCCACACTGCCACCAATAAAGTCAGCTGTCAATGGGATAATGTAAGAAGGAAATGCCTAAACTTTATATTCAGAATCAAATTACTGGACTGCCACCATGAGCAAATGACTCACTATAAGGCCTCAATTTCCATCAGGGGTAAATATTTCAACTCCAGTAAGGTCAGAAAGTTATCAAACAGCTGGTGAAAGAGGGCACATGAAGACTCAATGGGAGTCGAATCTGGGACAGAGTTCTCAAAAATACTTAATCGGAGTTTGACACCAATCTGACCAGTGGGACTGGCTAAGAATTTAAAATTAGGTAACAACTTGAGACTTAAGTAATTTTTAGAACACGAACCCCAACCCTGCCAATACCCCCCCCCCATTTTTTTCAGCAAAACCCTTTTCAGGTTTCTCAGAATTTAGTGGTAATTAGTTTGCCTACAGCCCTGACACAGTATAAACAATCACACGTAATTAGATTCCTGTATTGCTTCATGGCAGAATGTATTGAGCTAATTATTAAGACCAGCTAAACAAAACATTATGTGCTAACATGGTTATTAAATATAAAGGACTATATATATCCCAGATCAAGAATTATCTTAAGACAACTAACGCACTAGAATTGCCAACGTTTTATTTTTATTTTCAATGTAGCTTGGCCCATGCTGACTTTACAATGCATCAATAAAACTCAGTAAAAACTTCACAGACTCAGATCCCGCCGCCGAGTAAAGGTTGTAATTCCTGTAGTCTGAATATGCTGAATAAGGCAGTTATGACACTCACTGTGTCAACTATGCTTATTATTATTAATAATAATAATAATAATAATAATAATAATAATAATAATAATAATAATAATAGTTTATTGGCTTGTTTAGTTTATTATTACATGAGTTTTGCGCCAAGGGAACAGTACATTACACACAATACAAGGGAGTAGAAAAAAAATAGAAGCAATACAGCAGAACTTATCTTGAAAGACCAACCATCCCATTGGCCACAAAAATGTGGTCTGTCGAGACAGGTGGTCTCTCAGGTGACTGGTTCAGTTATATTGAAATGTAGGTCATTCTGCCAAAAATGTATGGTCTGTCAAGATGGTCTCTCATGGCAGTGGTTCGTTGTAAGGGCCAGATAAAGAGAACCCTATTTGGTAACTTATGCAGAACAAGCTCTGGCCATATATTTTTTTATTGTTCGATTTCCTGAATTGATTGACAGGTTTGCAGATGCTCTGATAACAACCATTCTGTATTGCTGTAGGTGTAACCTGGAGACAGGGACCTACCTGGCAACAACCTTGGGATGGTTACCAGGTATTATATCGCCATTTATCATGAAGATAACACACTATATGTAATTAATTATTGTCACCTATCTAAGCCTTGCCTTCAGTCAAGAATGCTTAAAGGGGTGTAAAAGAGGTACACTGGTGTGCCCGCTGGTATGATGATACTACCATGTATTACTTAAATTTCATTATAGCAATGTTACTGTACATACCAAGATACATGCTGTTTTTATTTGAATATTGTTTAGTACTTATTTAATACAATTATATATAACTCAAAACTTATTGTCTGTATACAAAAGTCATGCATGCACAGCTGACTTGCACTGAAGTTTTTGGATGAATGGGCGAAGGGTATTGCTGCTGAAGTACCCCTAGCACAGCTGTAATCCACTACTGAAGCTATTAGCCAGTATACCACCCAGGTTTCACCAGTCCAGGTACTGGGAGAGATCGCTCCATGTAGTAGCTGTAGTAGCCGACTGGAGAGTGGCTGGTCTGGGCTGTCTACATAGGGGAAGTCCCTACACACTTTGATCTGAACAGCAGGCCTATGCAATACATTGAGCCAGTGGGGAGGTAGTGGGTACTTGCATACAGGTACACAGACACATACACATATCACACACAGAGTGTACTGGTACTTGAGGCCAAACATTTAACCCCACCACCCGTGCACCCAACTCCCTAGCCCCTGACAACCATCCCACCCCGGGCTTCAGCTCTGATCATGCTCTACAGGATTCTCTAGCCATTCTCCAGAAACCCAATCCAGATTGCCTGGTACTGATCCTGAGGCTTTTAAACTGGACCAAACATTGAGAGAGTTCTTTCAAGAAGCCTCAGCCTTTTTATAAACCCAAAGCAGAGATGGAGAAATCATCCCCTGAAGGTGAGTTTGGGTTGTAGCCCAGCTACAGGAAGTGGATGATCAAGCTGGCCATCACTCCTGCAAGGCATTGTGGGATTGGAACATAATTCACCAGACATTTCCAGCACAGGTTCTTGTCCTGGGAGGAATCCTGTCAATACAGCCTGTCCCCAGTCTGGAGGTTATATATACAAAACATATTCAGCATTCTACTTCAATAAAAGTTTAGCTAAACCTCCAAGATATATAACGTGTTCACATTGTCATTCTTCCACTGTGAGAATCTGGCCCTTTTCATACCTAAACCATTTTTGAATTATTCTCGACTTCATTTTATTTCAGTTTTAGCTGAGCAGTTTCGCTGCGGGTTCCCATTTACGTCTAAAAGACGTGGCATTCAGACTGCCCAGCTAATCTGAATCAGTTGCCTATGTTTATATTTTTTCTGGCGTTTTGTCTATGTTGATCCAGATAGTTTATGCAGAACCAGAGACACATGCTTGATACATAGAGTCCGTAAAAGAGTTTTACTCCACTTTCCATTTACAATTGCATCAATTCAATCTAATCCAGATCTGAAACACCAAATTTCATTGGATTAGAATGTTAGTTCCAGAAAAAGATTGCGATTCAGATTACTGCTACTGTAAATGCTTCAACTACTGGTCTCAAACCGGTTTCAGTATTTGATACAGGCTCTACCAGGCAATTGCCGACAATTTACTGACACGCTAAGTTTGCCCAAGTTCAAATTTCAGCCATGCCTGCAGCTTAACATGCCACTCTCAAGACCTCTAGTACTGATTATGTCATGGCCCTATAGATTGCACTGAGATGAACAGAGTACCACTATGCTGATATTGATAGCACAGATTACATAACTGGGTCATAACTTGCCTAAGAGAAATCTAGCTTAATGTCCAGCTCTGTATAAATATTATACATGTCACACCCACACAAGGCCATGCAGAACCATCTTCCTGACCATTGACTTCTAGGCAAGAGAAGCCAGCAGCACCCAGATTGTATCAACTGCCTAGGCCCAACTCCTGGCAATAATCTGCTACAGAGGAAGGCAAGGCAGGGGTCACAACATTTGGTCAGAGAGCCAGGGCCAGCTATATAATTTTCCCCCCTCTAGAGCAATCACATTGAGCTGATTCTATCAACGGGAATTGGCTGGGAACTTCTTTTTCCTCCCAAGAAAGCGACTAGTATACCACAACATTAGGATTGAGGCTATGAGTGGGTTCTTTCTCTTTATTTTTTTTTTTTGGCTTTTTCAGCTGCCGGTCCAGTTTAACCTTATAAGGCCTGGACAGCTAATATGTCTGCTCCAGTAATCAGATAATGGAGCTGTTCTTTACCCCCAAAAAGATGGATCACATTCACTGGTCCGGAAAACGGAAAGGCTGTCAGGATAATTGCCAAAAGGACATCAATGTCCTCTGATGTGGACACTTGATCACTCTGAAGTCAGCAATGCTCAAGGGATGGGACACATGAAGCCCAAAATTGCAGTCATCTGTTACGCAGCTAAAGGCCACATAGTAAATCTATGGAACATTATATCAAGTAGATAGCAACAGATTCTTTTTATAATATGCTTGTACGATGTGCTCTCACTTAGCACCCAGTAAGCCACAAGCAGCTCAGACTTTTCACACCCAAACCCATCATATGCAATGAGGTAACTGCTTCTGTTGACACCATGGCTCTCTTATGGTCCCTTCCCAGAGAAATGGGACTTCCCAGAAAAATGGACAACCTACAAACTTGAATAAATACAATAAAGTATGAATAGAGGTCAACTGTTTTCAGTATTAAAATATTCTACTATGCATGAAAACTTCAAACGCATCTATATAATCAAGATAATGTAAAAGTATGCAATTTACATATTGACAAGATATTACTATTAGAAACTGTTTAAACTTTATGAAAACTTAATCCAGACCATTAATAAATTTTTACTTTTCCTGTTTGAGAATTAAATTTTCAGATTTCGCAAATTTCTGTTTCTAGTTAAAAATGTTCCATTTCTACCATATATATATATGACCCATTGTGACAACACTGTCACACATAGATATATTGATTAGCGTGGCCAGCAGCTTGTCCAATTTCTTAGCTACATTTGAAGCCATGTGGGATTATGCCAGTCACAGGGCCAGCTCACATGGTTGTCTGGAGACAAGATGTATATATTCATTGCTTCATCCCACTCCAGTGATCAGGGATGCTGACATGCCTTTGAAACTCCTAGATGAAACTCCTGAGGCCCAACTGAATGTTGGGATTCCAAATGGCAGTGCTGCCCATACAAATTTGCAGCATTCTGAAAGGAAATTTTAATGCCAGGCTTCCATCTACCTGGTATATGTATGTTTTGCTATTCTCTAGCAATTAATTAATGGACACTTTCCTTGTTTTATGCCAGGGTAAATTTTGCAAGTGAAGGAATGATACCATTGCTAACGTGAAAGACATTTTACTGCACATTTTTGCCTGCCGTGTGATTACCATACAAAATAATACTTGGGGTCTGTGAAGTAATACGTCACTGCTGCAATGGCCTCCTACACTGTACATTTTTATTTAATATTACAAGAGTAATCTAGCAAAAATAGCTATAATCAGCATGATATTGTGCCCTAAACAGATGAAGTAAAACTATTGCAGGACAAATACAAATTCCATTTTGTGAGTTTTATTATCAGCATTGGCCACTCTTAGTCCCATTCCCACTCTGTCATTTGGGTCTTCACCACAGTGACGCAGCCCTCCCCGGCACAATAGGATCCCAAGACGTTCCACATCTCAGTGACCTTTTTGTGAGCAGTCAACTGGCCTTAGTGCAATCGGTCTCCAGTGCCATGAAAGGGAAACATATCCCAGCACTAAAACTTGCCACGGAAAGAAAATCTGGGCACAAAAGCCATGGATATCCATGCAATTAGCTGAGATTTTCCCGCCAAAGCCAAGTTTTTCCAGCGTGTGCTGGCTCTGACCTGCCCGTGTGACTTTTAAGATCAATAGAAGCACAGGGTTTTCGATTCGGCAGAGGTTATAAATGAGGTTGCATGGGCCAGAATATTACCTCCAAGCAGCAGGGAGAAAGGAATTGATTCAGAGTTATTGCAGTGTGGAATACAGATTTCCTGCAGGAAGCATCCAAGCCATTTCTGGCCGGAAGAAATCAACAGAAATTTAAGGAAGGTGTGTCCTGGGTGGGCAAAAGCAACTCGGGCTTTAAAAAAAAAAGAGTAGGCAACAGGGTAGAGTTGGCAAGGCTAACATCAAATCCTTTTATCTGAGGTGCATGTGGCTAAATAAAATTACAGATACAGCATTTGAGTCTATGAGTTAATTCGGGATCACTAGATACCGATGTTATGAGTACAATTTCTAATGATGCCTAACAATATGCTACGTTTATGGTGTGTTTATACCCAGGCCATTTTAACCCTGCAAAATCCTGATTATTGGGGAAGGGGGGTTAAAGTGCACAATTTCATGGCTTGCTCCATGCCGGCAGTGGCAGCGCGGAACCGGAGTTAAGCATTTTCATTCCGGTATTGCCTTATTTATTAAACCTACCTGTTCGGCCATCTATATGGAAGAATCCCTGAGGGTTGCCACTGGTGATCTCGTACGAGAAGCGGTTGTTTCTACTGCCGTCGTGATCCGAGGCTTCCAGCTTGACGACAGATGTTCCTTCAGGGCTGTTCTCCATGACGGCAGGGTAGTAAACCGGCTCAAGGGTCTGGGGGACATTGTCGTTGACATCCTCCACTTCAATGAGGACCTCCACCATGGAGCTGAGAGGAACCGTGCCGCGGTCCTGGGCGTAGATGGTCAGCCAGTAGTGGGACTGGGTCTCCCGGTCCAGGATCTCTGTTGTACGGACATACCCTGTAAAACACACAAACAGTGACAATGTCATTGTGGGCATTTGCTATTCTTTTCTGAACAAAACGAGCATGGACGGTACATCAAGAAAAGTTAATCAAGAAAATCTTGCTCAACTATTTTCTCAAAAATTTACCCAGGTATCTTTAGCACGGAGTTGCAGTTCCTCGACTTGGCTTTACACATTCTTTCTGCACAATGCGATGTGATGGTTCAGGCCAAACTGGGCCATGCAGTGCATGGCTGAAGAGATGGAAGGTGTCCCAGATAGGATTTAAACTCAGGATACATAAATCTGCAGTCAATAAAACTGCAGTGATCAACCAAAAGTGACTTATCCACTAACCATAAAATTAAGAAAAATTATTTGAGAAAAGTCACCAGACCCTGAAGAAAGCCAGTGATGGTAAAAAGCTTATGAATAATATACCAATACATGTATCCAGTCTCAGCAATGGTAAAACTTCATGTTAAGTGAGTGAGTGAGTGATCAGGGTTTTAAATCGCAGTTGACAATTTTGCAGTCCTAACACGACTAAAACAAGGTTTCAACCAAGCTCAATGGCTTGGTTTCTGAGCAAGGTCGTGTTTGTGTGGGGTATGTATGTACTGGACCCATCTTGTGCTAGTCCGACCCGCGGCCAGTCTTTATAGTGCTAGCCCACTGAAACACCACGCCACGGGTAAGCAGTGATGTCCCAACCCAGACCATTATTTTGACTCCGAGCTGGCCAGTTGGTCTCTAACTCCTTTATGCTGAGCGCTAAGCAGAGCAGCAGAACCTCCAATTTTAACGTCGTTTGTTTGATGTGGCTGGGGATCGAACCACCAACCTCCCGCATGCGAGGCGAATGCTCAACCACTACACTACCCGGCCGCAGTAACTTCATGTTAAACAAATTCTCAGTTGATAAAAAGAAATGTACCAAAAAGAGTAAGGATCTTTCCTATACTAATGCATCAAAGGAAACTTTGTCTTAAGTGCTTTACTAAATCAGCACATATAGGTATTTATCTCCCTGCTGACAGTCCTGAGCATTAGTGGGTGACTGGTGGATGTTCAGCTCACTGTTCACACACACACAGAACCCCAGTCTAATGGGGAAATCCCTCATGCAACATCAAGTTCCTTAATGCCATTACAGTCAGATGGCCAGATCCTTAGCAGGGCGGGGAAATGTCAATTCCAGGCTGTGTGATTTCACACTAAGGGTTTCCATGGAAGGTCTCTTAAGTGCTGTCTAGAGGAATGGTATTGGCCAGAATCGCCTAATTGGGTGATTTTCGCCTCTCTGCTGCAACCTTCCGAGGGAGAAGGGGCTTGCGAAGGGGCTTGTGTATGGGCTATGACCTGAAAGCCTAAAACAGCTACCTGGTAAGGCCATAGTGCTCTCATACACCAGGCCTAGTATGGACATGGGAGGGTGTTCCTATGGACAGTCCGGCTATTGTACAAATGTAATAGCCAATACAGCACATGTTTCACTAGTACGTGTAGGATGTTTATTGATTTGCATTAGTAAACTGACTAAGGGCTTCAAATCAAATTTATATTAATCAGTAACATGTTTGAGTCTTATCTGACTAAAATATTCTAGGAGTTATTATTATACTGGTTCCAAATACCATGGACCCTAGATGCCATAGCCGTGCTCTGATAATGGGCAGACAGACTTGAGGCGCCCAACATTTATCCGGTTTCCTTGAATAGCAGTAGATAAAATTGAATTCTGCAGCATAATGGATGCCAAAAGATGATAACTCTCACCAACTGGTTGTTCAGGGACCTGCCAGACTGAGGGTAAATGCCACAAAACTGACACTACCCGGGAGAGAGGTGTTCCTGGTTGCCAGGTACCACTGGGTTGAAGCATAGTACACATACACACCTGTGAGCCTTTCACATACCTCCCCCCCCCCCCTCCACCTCTCTTATCATGATTACACACCTATAGGTGGGCAAAAATCTCAGAAAGGCTTTTTTTCTTCTGTTTCTGCAGGCACACACTGTGGAGATGGATAATAAACCAAGCATTGGCAGTACTTGGCAGGGGCAATCAGATCAGTGGAAAGGCAATACAGCACTCTACCCTATCAATCACAGACAACCCAGCCAGCAGGCTATAGATACTTCCAAGTCTTCAGCCTAAACTGCTAACCAGTAGTGTTGAAGAGAAACTGTAGCCCTACATGTACATATAATCTACATACCAACTTACTGTAAGATGGAAAGTTAATTCTAGGTATCTGTTGCAATATTGTAAGAGGACCTGGTCATTGAGACTGGATGCTGGTAGTATGTGTAAATGTAGTTTCTTTGATTGCTATACAGCCTGGATCTTTCTCCCTGCCTGTGACATCGGCTCAGATCAGCCACAAATAAAAGTCTGCCCAGTTTTATGGTACCACTCAACTCAAAGATCTCTTTAGTTGGCTCCAAACAAACAACCTAAGGTTTTAGGGGAAAGTGTTTTGTGATCCTGTAGGATCAGAGTTTGCCATTGCTGCCTTTCAAAGACTTGCTGGTATCTGTTTTTAAGGAGGTAAGATCCTGATTCTTGAGTGTCTCAATAGCTCAAGTGAAAACTGTTTGATCTGGCCCATAGTCCTGCCTATGTATGCCCTGCCAGCATCAGCCCACAGCTGTGTCATCTCAGGAAACTGTTCTACCATTCAGCTTCAGGATCCCTGTACAGTGTCTATTATACCCAGTGTATCCTGTATTACCTCTGTCTGGAGAACTTCCCCTGGCTATCTGGAATAGACCTGGATCTGACATTACAGTTGAATATATATGCAGATGACAGACAGGTACTTTATTCCATTGGATATGATGGAAGTGAGCCGGAGGAACTATTAAGTACAGTAGTCCCTCTCTAAAAAGGCCACCCTATTGCCAAGAATATGTGGTCACATTAGAGAGGTGGCCTTTGGTGAGGGGGAAAAGTAAATACATTGATAGTAGTAGCGGTAAAGATTTATGATCTTATTAGAGAGGGTGGCCTCTGTTGAGAGTGGCTACAAAGAGAGGGATACTGTATTAATGATGTTTACCAGTGAATGTGCCAATAAGTACTCAAATATTTTGCAGAATTCAATACTGTATGTATCCGATGACAGTCCCAACTGGATGATCTATTTGGTCAAATATACTGTGTATAAAAACAAAAGTGTGAAAGTTAATTAGAGTATATCACGATTCTATCATTTCTTGCTATCTCTGTTGCATGCAGCTGTATGACATATAATACACATGTACGTATGCTTCCAATCAATAAACGTTATTAATAATTAAGCTCCCTACTATTATATATATATAAATGCTACACTGGGCAAAACCCGAATCAGTGACATGGAACATATTTTACATGCTACCATGATCTTGATACCAAACTCATGCTGTGAATCAATCAGCACGAGGCTTAATGTGCATTTAGGCCTACACCAAACAAACATTGCATTAATGTGCATCATGAAATTCAAGCAAGAATGCGCAATAATGGTTAGTTTGCTTTTGGAAATAATACAACTTCCCACAACTGTGGATAAGTCTCTCTGTTGGGAGGTTAGCCAAAGGAGAAAAGCAGATATCTGATGCCAAATAAGGACAACCATGTGTGTTCACCACACACATATATACAGTACAAGCTGTTTGAATGGCCTTATACAGAAAATGCTAAATGTGTATGTACCCAATACACTCCTAACAGCTGGCTACCGCCACATCAATATTGTGTCCCACATCGGTGACCCAGATATTTGACGCCAAATAAAGTGAAACGAATCTGCAATTGGCACAGTTCTAGTGATGGCAGATATTGGCAGGCACTGTTTATGATCAATATTTGTTATTATAGTGGAGGAATGAACAGTCAGCAGCAAAACAGCACATAACGCACACTTAGCCACTATTATGTCACTTTTAACAGTTACCTTACTGAAACTCTCAAGTCCTAGCAAATTATGTACAATGGTTCTCCGTTACAAGAACACCCTTTCTGCCCAAAAAATTCTGTCCTTATGAGAGGTGTCCTTTGGTTAGAGGGAGCATTACATACATTCAAAGTACAGTGAAACCTGGGAATTAGGGACACCCAAGGGACTGTGAAAAACTGTCCTGAATTCTGAGGTGGTCTTATTTCTCAGGTCCATTGCTATGTACTGAATATGCCTAGGGACTGAAGTGACTGTCCTTAGTTCCCAGGTTGTCCCTATTTCTCAGGTGGCCTTAAAACCAGATTCCACTGTACTTGCTGCCAAGAATTTGTATCCTTCTAGAGGGGTGTCCTCTCTTAAGAGTGTCCTTTTAGACACGGAATACTCTAAGTATAAAGCAAACTACCATGGAACATTTGGAGCATATTCTTAGAATCTGGGGTCACTTTTGTGTGGAAGGCCCATGGATCTGGTCCAGGTTGCAGAACCACAAACCTGAAGGAAGGCCTAAACCCAGCTGTAGTCAGGCAAACAGTGGTGAGGTTCTAGCTGGCAAGATGTTCTTTTTTACCTCACCAGGCTGGGGGGAAGCCTTACCCAAAGTGACAGGTAGCAGCTTCTCCTTGCCCCCAGACACCTGTACCAACCCACTACTGGGTCCACTCACACCCAGGTAAACGTGGCTTGAATTTAGGTTCCACACATACCCAGTGCAAGCCTGAACCTATCTCTACTTACTAAATGAACAACAGGCAGAACCTCCACATCTATTTGCAAGTATTCATACTACTATATCTGTAAATGTTTAAATAGATGTGGCCTAAGGTACTACCTACACTCAATAGCTTGGTTCATCTCATCTACCGGTATTTACCTGGCATGATGAGCCATCTTGGATCATGAAGCCAGATGGCACCCCTGATTGACTCTGACATCTCAGTGGCCATAAATCCCCCTACTTTTCTCAAACAAACCCATAAGAGCCATTTACATGCACAATTAGAAGTCCACTAAAAAAAAAGGGATCAGTTTTTTTTTTTTTTTTTCAATGCCTGATGTCTAGCAAACCTTCCAATGGCCAGGAGAAAACCAACATGGAAACCAACCACTCAGACACTGTGCCACTTTGCAACAGCTATAAAACAATTCAGACTTATTAGTAAAAAGCCAGAGCCAATTAAAATCCTGTGCATGACTTATCTGTTACCATGCACTGGTGGGAGGCATGCTACCAGACCTGTCACAGGACATGCACAGGGTCCCATAAGGGCCCTGAAACAGCCTCAGGCTAGCATGAGGAGTGTTCAGCAGAAACAACAAGCTTCTGGCTGGAGGCCTCCTCAGGCCCAATCCTTGAAAAAGACAAAAGAAATCTTAAGTTTAGAACTAATCTTAAGCAAAGGAAAAGACTGAGGCTACTAAGGTACAGTGATTATTGGGGTTTAGTGCATTCGAAGAGTTAAGATGTTTCAATAAACTGGCCCCAGTCTGAACCTCTGCTATATCTCCACAGGTTTCCAGTACACATGTTGTAGGCCAAAATTTCACTAATTCTGTTCCTTTCTAGAACTTTTTCCTGCTTATGTAATCTCAGCAGGGCAGATTTTCTAAACATCTTCCTGACTCCAATATGCCATCTACTAGTATGTGACATGCTGCCAGTCCTAGCTGGATTGGCGGCAGGCAGTGGCAGCAGCTTCTCGTCAGATGTCACCCTCCTCACTACTCCTGACCTCTACCCCAACCCTTTCCAATCTGTCTTCACACTCCTTTTCCAACTGAAATCTCCCTCCTGGAGATTGCGCACAAAAAATGTGGGATAGGGCATGCGATCCGCAAATCCCATGCAATTCCTCTCCCTAAGGGAACGGAAGGACGAATTTCAGAATTGTGAAACGGCAACCCAAAATGCTGCCATTTGCATGACTCTCTTTGGTGATGGGGCTGAGAGACCTGACAGAATGCACTCCGTAATAACCTGTCTCCTATACAATGCCACATGAAAAATGAGGGATCACTGTGGGTAAAGACTGCCAGCTTTATTCTTGAACTGAAGACCCTGAATGGACAAATAGCTGAATGACTGCTCTGATTTGCCATGCAATGCCGTAATCCTCTGTGGATCCCATGAAAGCAATAGAGAAGGTCCTCAATCAGAATGGACTGGCATGAACACTGGCTAGGCCTGAGCTACGTCTAACAGGACATGAATTATGTTTCGTGCTAACTCTCTCAACTATTATCCAGCAACGCACTTGGAATGGCTGACCAGCTCATCTCAAAGTCAAATATCGATTATATTTTAGTTAACAGTTTTCCAGATTATTCAAAATTTTTTATTAATAATCTTTACTGGACAAATCTGACACTTTCTGGGCTCAAAATGCCTGCAGAAATCTGTTTGCAATAATGTCCAACGGTTAATTTATAAACTATGCCCTTTCCAATTCCCTATTCAGGAATTACTAGAGAAATTTATTGCTAGAGAGTAACACAGAGCCTGAGATTACCAGTCAGTGGCTATGAGGAGGAAGATCCAATATTACACCAAGCCTTCTATTCACACTGCTCCTATTAGCAGCAGGGCCGGCATTGTTGCATGGTCTGGTAGTAGTGTGGGATGAAAAGAGGGATGTGACCTGACCAAGACATTATGGCCTGGCCAGGGGTTAGCCAGGACCATAAAATTACTTTTAATTAACTTGTACCCAGCTTTCCATTGATGGAAAGGCCCAGCAGCAGGCTTCAGTGCTGCATGGAAAGGAGAGATTGCTTTGGTATACCTCCTACACACATTGTGCCTGGGTCCTTTGGTCTGGGCTGAGGAGAACAAATTGTCATTGTTTCCTACTGTTTACTGCCAGGCAATCTTCACAGTTTATTAGCCACATGAGATCACCCCTGGCAGGGTTTTGGCAGGGTTGAAGAGTTCAATCTCAGCAGCGGGCAATGTCATTTGAGGATGCCAGAGAGATTTTTCCTTGGGGCTTTAAGCCTTTAAAGGGTCTCTAAGCACAGATGTTCCATTGCTCAATGAGAGTAAAGATTAGCTAAAAAGTCCTCTAAGATGCCCACTGAATGATCTGGGTTTGAAAAGCCTGCACATGCTGAGGATCATTGAAGGAGCCATCATATAGTAGCTCTTACAATATGTGGTATTTTAACTAAGTTATTCAAAATATTTCAAATAAACTGAATTTTAAGCCAACTTGTAGTCACTTGATTGCGGGTTCATGTTTTACCAAAGCTTTTCCCATGGTTACAACATAGACAGACTAGTGTGCCGGTATTCTCCCATATTCATACGCATAGATAGTATTTTGTTTGGTATGGAATTCATGCCAAGCAGTCATACAGATAGTTGACTTGATCCAGTGACCAGAAACCACCACCTACCAGACTGATAAAATCCTTGCATACAGTTCTCATCTATCACTATCACTCAGTAAGCTGGGCCAGAGTCAACCCAATCAATAAGTGTCATGGCCTAAATTTGCACTTGCAGGTGATAGGACCAAAGCAAACAAATTCCTAGGGTTATATCAAACTTAGCTTGCTCCCAGTGCTATTGATTAAGTCATCAAGAGTGGACTAGTATTGGTGTGATGGGAGCCATACAATGAGGACATCAGCTGTCCTGGTCAGCCAAGCCTGAGACTCACAGCCCCTTCCCAGCTGTTTGCTGCAATCCTTCATGGTCAGTGTGCCGTGAATTCAAACATGCAAACAGGAAGGTCAGACAGATGGAAGACCAATAGAATACCCTAGATGGCAACCATACTCATAATGGTCCAGATGGTACACTGTGAAATGAATTTCATTACCAGCTCTATGCCAACCTCACACACAGGGCAAGCATGGCCAAATGCAGCCAACCATCCAGTGATGGCAATTTGTCTTTTGGATTTATGTGCAAGCATGATATACCAGCACAATCAGTCACAGGGTGTTCATCAGAACATGGGGGAAGGCCAATGAAAACTGGCACGTGTATCCTATTAAAAAGGTGAATCTAAGCAACTTACCAGATATATCTGCCCCAAGTTTGGTCAGAAAGGTGGATTGAAGTGTCTAGACAGAAGATACATACAAGAAAGGCTACCACTGCCTGCATAACCCAAACACTACCTTTGAATCCCTAAGCCTGTAAAAAGTTAAGTTTTGTTGTTCATTTCCACAATAACATTCAATCTTTGGTATGCTATGATGAAACCAAAACCTTGTAACTTTTATATGATACACAGTGAAAATACTGGGAGTAAGCACTGCCACTGCATAACTCTGACAAACTCAATGCCAAAGACATTTACCTTAGAATAAAAGCATAATTTACTAGTAATCTCTTAGTGAAGCCTGGAAACGTGGAAGTCATGAGAAAAGCTTTGCTTTATATATTACAGCATATATAAAGTATCAAGGATAGAAATCCAGCATCAGTGGGGTACTTATCACCTATCCACATTTCACTGGGAGAAATGGTTGATCTGAGGCATGCGGCAGGTGCAGAGAATAGAAACAGCCAGCAGGAATCAGGTTTTCACCTAAAGCCTACAGTCTCAGCTCAGATTCTCTCCCTGGCAAAGGCTCAGGGAATCAGAAACTGAACAAAACCTCTGCCCAGCAGGCATCTGACACTGCAGGCATGCAGAAGTGGTGCATCCAGTGGCTGGCCACAACACAGACATACTACTGCAGCCACAGTCTGGAGTACCAGCCTATGGTTACAGCATTATACACCACACATATCTATAACCGAACATGTATAGGAATTCAGGAAAGGTCAGAGAAAGGTAAACTATACAGAGCCAGGATGGTAATATATCTCCCGGCAAATGTACAACCCCACATGCTATGGTAGTAAGTTCGCCTCTACAGTGGTCCCTCTCTTAGTGGCCACTCTCAACAGAGGCCACCCTCTCTAATCTATGCTGCTACCATTTGTATTTACTTCTCCCTCTCACCAAAGGCCACCTCTCCAATGTGGCTACAATTTCTTCGCAAAAACGGTAGCCTTATTAGAGAGGGACTAATGTATTAGCTTTCTCGCATAAAGTTTTACAGACATAAATTTAAGTATAAACACAGCTGATAATACTAGCCAGTTTAGTACGACCAGTTAAGCTTATAATCTTGTAAATACAAGTGTCTGTTACCTACATATGTATCTTAGCACCACCCACCTTGTCTGTCGATTGTGAACAATCCCAGACCCGAACCATTCCGTATTGAATACACAATGTCATAATCCTTTGGCGAGGCAGATGGATTTATCTTTGAATCATCATCTCTTGCAATCAATTGCATGACAACTGTATTGACTGGCTCATTTTCCTGGACGGTGCCTTGAAACACAAAATCTGGGAACACTGGTGGGTAGAGATTCTCATTGACGTCGACGATCTCAATCACAACAGAACATTTGGCGTTCAGGCTCACAGCACCGCGATCTTTAACCCTAGCAGTGATGTTATAAATCTGTTTGTCTTCGTAATCCAGTTCCGAGGCGATGCGGATCGTTCCCGTGAGGCGATCCACGACAAATTTGTCGTCCATTCCCTGCTGTAAGCTAAAGCGGACTTTACCGCCATCTCCCGTGTCGGGATCCCGGGCCTGCATTGTGAGGACCACGGTGCCGACCGGAAGGTCTTCACGCACACGGACGTGGTACCTAGGTGGAAAGAATGCCGGGGCATTATCATTAACATCCTCCAAATGTATATTTACTGTGATGACAGATGACAGAGGGTCATCGACAGCAGAATCGGTTGCCTTGACACGCAGACGATATTCCTCTTGTGTCTCCCTATCCAAAGGCTGCCTGACAGTTATCTCTCCTGTCAGTGGATTGATCCCGAAGTCGTCCGTGTCTGTTAAAATCGAGTACCTAATCTCTGCATTTACCCCGGTATCCCTATCCACCGCTGTTACTTGGATAACACTTGTATTGACCTGGGTGCTCTCCAGTATTGTAACAGTGTATGACTGTTTCTCAAATTCTGGCGGGTTATCGTTACGATCTGCCACCAGAATCTCTAACATCCTACTGGCAGATTTTGGGGGGTCTCCCATATCCATCACCGTGATGTTCAGGTTGTAATGATCCAGATCTTCACGGTCGATCTCAGACAGTATCATCAGAACGCCCGAGTAGGTATCCACCTTGAATCCATCCTTGCTGTTGCCATCCATAATAGTGTACAGCAGCTTGTGGTTGTATCCATGGTCCGGGTCCTGTGCAGACATCGTCAGGATGCTAGACCCCACGCTCATTCCTTCCATGATGGTGACACGCGAAGGCAAGCTGGGTGCAAAACTGGGAGAATTCAGGTTATCCATGAACAGCGAGGTGTCCTGGGGTTCGAGATCGGTGTCCACTTCTGCGTT
>JAAUYG010097253.1_pt1 | contig 16775 bp, 8 predicted proteins | sample 7278091 | NCBI WGS metagenome assembly JAAUYG01 (sample SAMN14350201, study PRJNA611818) | marine sediment metagenome | isolation source: surface marine sediment (0.6m) | place: French Polynesia: Moorea | collected 2018-08 | reverse complement strand
TTTTTCCGCACTGTACCCTTATTTCCACCCTGTACTCTTATTACAATAATCACATTTTGCCGACCTGTACCGCAATTCCCAACTGTACTGTTATTCGGAACCTGAGAGTAACTATTGCTGACTGTATCAGCAAGCCTGATATTATCAAGAATAGTAGAATGACTGGAATGATTATAGTATTACCAGATTACGGCAGTATATTTAAGTCGAAAGTCACTTGGGTATGCCAATACAATAGCGCCCACTTCCATTAAGCCTGTGATTGCATTATCACTTAATATCAGCTGATTATGACGCCAGCCAAAAAGCATGTGGGGGAGCTAAATAAACGGACAAGCGCATTGTGGGGTCTCCAGCTGGTGGGGGCTGTAGTCTTGTACTAACTAGTGTTACTGGAATATTTTTCAGAAAAAAAAGCACAATTCTCAACATCTTTTGATTGTGGAAGCATTAATAAAGCATCCAGGAACTCACCAATTAAAATGAACCTCACCGTTCATGTGTATTTAATCAAATATTAGAGGTATACATGGGTCTATAAAATATGGCCCGATTTGAGTTTTATTTTATAACAGAGACCTATGAATCACAGATCATTATTTAAGACCCCTACCCCTATTTAAATCGTATAACAATATTTAACAGCCATGCAGAGTCGGAGAGAACTCTTATCAGAAAGGGTCTAGTTGCATCTAGTAATTGTTAACAGCCATGGTGTAGTTGCAGATCAATCTTTAACAGCCATGGTCTTGGAGTTCGGATTTTAACAGCAACTGCAACATGTGCAAGCCCCGGATTGTTATTTTAGCGAGGAATTGGCTCATCAGATAGTAGTTTTATAGGTGGGCTGGCTCACGAATCGCCTGTTAACAAGGGCACCAAATCGCCAATTGCTCTTTAGTGAGGAGTGCAGATCGTGAAATCGCAAGATAAGAATTTGGTCGGTTTGCTAGATCGTTTCACCAAAACCGCCGGTTCGCGCAATTCGGTCAATTTGCTTTTAACCCATGTATACCTCTAATATTCACTAGATCTTGCCTCTTTGAATTGATGCCATTTTGACTCACACCTAGATTAGACCATGTAGACACCTGATGTTATTTTGCTTCCACCAGGCACTATGATGTGATGGCTAATGCTCACTTGCGCTAGGCCTGGTGGCAATACAATATCCAAACTACGTTCGCACCCAGAATCTGACAGGTGGGGGCGCTACAAAAACAGCATTGATCATGTATTGTCATCAGGCATTGGTTTGGAAGCCAGCATAGCACAACGGAGCATTCATTGCCAGTGATGTTAGGCTAACCTAATGTCTGAAAACGAGCGGCTATAGGATGGAGATTCAGAAGTGCGAAGCTTGTTTCCCCACTAAAAGTTAATACACCATGAAGCCTGACAAAATAAAGGCCATGGAGCTTGTTTGCATGTGTGAATACGGAATTTGGATCAATTTAATTGAATTTCAACAGCATAGAAGCTGTGTGACCTTTATTTTCTGCTTGTTGTACATCCTGTGACCAGTGTCTGTGATCTGGAGCCACGTCCAACCTACACAACAATAAGCATATGTAGTCTGAGGGGATAGCTATTAGCTATGCAGTGATTCTGGGCTGGGGCTGTCCTTGAGTCTGAAATAGTATATGCTTTTAAGTCCATTTGGTCAAAGCCTTATACAGAGTTTAAATGTTCCATCAACCATAAAAGTCAAAATTACAATTGGCTTTTGATGTGATTTTATTTAGGTTTCACTTTTTTAATTTATAGTCCTACAAGTACAATTTCAAATGCTGTATGTAAAACTTATTGTTTCGGTAAAGCAGTATGCTGCACATTTTCGGTAAAAAACCTACCAGAAAGTTGTTTCAGTACATTTATTGTGTGGTTCTAGTTCTTATAATTAGACTGTTAGTACTATAGGAGACCATACTTTGTCTTATTTGCCTTTGACTTGCATTTCTCATACTAGTATTTGTTGTTTCCTTAAATGATAATATTGTTCATGTCTTTTCAGTAGCACCTGAGGATATGTCAAAATGTCGAGCTTTATTCCAATTGTCTCGTCAAGTCCACCACCATTTGACGAAGTTCCGTCTTTTGAAACAAGCCATGAAGATGATGAATGGGATGGGTTCACTGCAGCTTCTGGGACAGCTACAGCAGAAGCTCGAACGTCGGACTTGGTTTTCAAACCTGTATCCAGTGACGTAGCATTGGCGGAAAAGGGAGGGTTTGGGGAATTTGCAGCTGCTGGCCTGGAAGATGAAGTTGCAGATGACGATTGGGCAGACTTCAGCAGCACTGCAAGGCCAGATGACTCCAGCAGCTGTGATATCTCCGGTACATTCCAGAATACTTCGTGTTATTCAGCTGATGACGAACTACCCGCACGGCTACCATTTGAGGAGGGTGTTCCGAAGGAAAACTCTGATGTGTGCTGTCCCTCTGCAGAATCCCAAGAGGATCTGGACTGTGTTCAAGATTGTAAAAGTTCTGTTCAGGGATGTAGTGATGGCTTGAATGGCGTGCAAACCCCAGGGTCTCCTGAAGGGGGTGTTCAAAGTGCAGGTGTGACATCAAGTCATACTGGTCAGGTCAAGGGTGACACCCCTGACGTGACTAGCCAGTACTCTATAGCAGACTCGGGAATAAGCAGCGACATATCCCCTGGACACAGACGTATCGACAGTGATGACTTTGCAGATTTTGCTGATGCCAAGCATCCTAATAGCCACCCTGTGGGATCTCAAGACCTGGAGGATCATCACAAAGAGTTCAAGATCAAATCAGACCAACCGGAAGAGGAACTTGAAATTTCACACAAGGAGACCACTGTACAAAATGGGGACAAGTGCTTATCACATTCCAGTGATTCCGGCCACAGTGACAGAAGTGAAAAAGACACTTCGGGGGAGAGTGCGGAGGCAGCTGTGAAACAAGACACTCACAATGCCTTGGGTGGTGTATCCTGTGATAATAACATAAATGTTAACAACCCTGTTACAGAAGATAATCCCGTGTTTATGGATGATACATTCCTTGATAATGAAGACTTAGTAGAAGACGTGGTTTCGGCATCTTTAGCGGAAGCTCAAGATGGTCGTGATGAAACCGTGAACTGCAGTCAAACTCAAGTTTCTGATAAGACAGACTCAGAATCCACTCGCATAGACGATTGTAGTTGCTCAACAGATGTTGGCAGAGAAATTGCCATTTCTGATGATTCCAGCATTCAGCCGTTGTCCTCGTCAGATGGATGCTCGCTTCAGGATAAGGAAGCATTGTGTGATGAAACTGAAAGTGAAATCTCGCAAGAGGCACCTTTACCTCAGGATGCCACAACTACCAGAGCAGTCTGTGATGAAGAAAATGCAGTAGAAAATCCAGAAATGCCTCATGAAACTCTCACAGCAGAGAATAATGGCACTTGCAACCAACTGAACTCTGAGGAAGTTTCAGTGCAAAGTGGTTCGGCTCTTGAATCCATAGTTGATAAGGACTGTTCAGTTCTTCCTCATGAGTCTGTACCTAGTGTAGCAGCTGAGACATCGGATGTGGAGGATGGATCCCCAGAAGAGGAATTCACAGGCTTCAGCAAGCCTTCTGAGGATCCAGACTCCATGGACCTGAATTTCCGACCACCGTCATACACAGATGATGGGGCAGTACCGCCGCAAGTAGACGATGGTGAAGACGTGTTTGAAGCCTTTACTGAATCAGTGGCTGATGGTAACAGTGATTTTGTGATGAAAGATCCAGCCGACTCAGACTGGGCGGCTTTTGGTGAAGCTGGTGATACATCATTTGAGGGAGCAGCTGATAATAACACTGGGGATTGGGCAGCTTTTCAGGATTCCGGAATGACCTCCAGCAGCCAGACTGAGCAGGATGACGAGTTCGGTGATTTCGGGGAGCCGGAGACTGGGGACACAGATTTTGATGCATTCCAAGATCATGGACAAGTGGCAGACGTACAAGATGATGTTGTAATTATTCACCAAGAATAATAAGTTAATCATGAATTACATAATAACATCGTGAAAAATATATTAAATCTAATTTGTAATGTCAATATTAGATTTTGGAATTTATCCATTGAATTTATATGTTGGAAATATTCACTGTCTAACTGAATGGTTTTCCTGATGCAATTATTTTATTATTTTTTGTGTAGAACATAGCCTTAACCCATATATCTGTATATACAGTGGCGAATATCTACAGCTGTAATATTCAGTTGGGACAAAGATTTGGCTTCTCTTTATTGCAGAAATCCCTGTTTCTGATTTCAGCTTTCAGTGGATCCAGAAAAGGTATTATCCCAGTGCTACAACCAGGGTTTGGACACAGTAAACAGCAGGTCGATCCAGATGCTGGTGGGTGTTATGGAGCAGGAGATTAAGAGGAAGATAGAGGAGCCAGAGGTGGAACCTGAGCCTCCAGGTCTGATGAGACCACAGCAGAGAGCCAAAGAAGCTAAGAGGTACATGTATTATCCTTATAGGCAGATACTCTCACAATACCGTATATGTCACCCCTCTAGCAACAAACTTACCACATCAAATTCACACTAAAAGCCTAATAAAACATCAAATGATCATCAAGAAACACTAAAAATTCAAACGATATTCTGGTCTGTTTGGCTGCCACATATATGGCGTTATGAGCCGATCGCCACTTCCTTGTTAAGAAAGATCCACATGGTTCCTGTTTATCGTTATGTGCGTATTCATATTGATAGTCTTTATTGTTGCAATTAATACACTTACACCCAAGCCCTTGTACTCTCCCACTGCATTTCTGTTAGGACATATATACAGACTATTGAGGTAATTCCAATTGTTCGTAGCAATACAGTTCCATTAATATTATGGATAGGTAGCTATAGTGGCCTCTCATAGCTTCATGAACTTTCTGACTAAGTTCTGTGCTGCCACTAATACAGTGATGAATATGGTCATGATGTAACTAAATTGTTGAACAATACGTGTTCAAGTCTTTAACATTTCTGGTATCTGGTTCCAGTACTTTAGTCCAAATTGTATATTAACAGGTACATTATGTATGTACAGGATAATTGATTAACAGTTAATTACACAATACTCAGAATCTTGCTGCCAAGTATGTTTGTGTACTCCCAGTGTGAACTTAATGAAGAATTTTGTAAAAACTTTCAGTCTGTTAACTATCAGGCTAAGCCCGTGTATAAAAATTGGGCAGTCTATTGAAATAGTTTCACTGCTACATCCCCCCCCCCCCAATCATGCATGCCTTGTAAACTTTCCAATTTGCTAAAAGTCTTACTTTTAGGACATGTTTCTGCTAAAATTATTTCTCACAGCATAATTTAATTAAAGTAACCTTAACCCATACAGGGTGAGCATTGATATCAACGTGTGGAACCGGCTGAAGGACGTCGAGAAGACGCCAGCCCTGAAATACCAGTGGACCAGTTCAGGCCATAGTGCTAGGCTGCTACATGCAGTGGGCATTGATAGACGCAACCTGGTAAGTACAAAATAATGCTGTGTTACCCTACAAGTTGGATATTAATTATGAAACAGACTTCAAGGCCTTCTCAGCTTGTTGTTGTACTTGTATGTATGTATGTTTATTTGGATCTAACCACATAATGATAACGACAACATTCAATCTACAAAATCGGTTCACAAATGTGGAATGTTGGTGGTCAGATCTAGGCCTACCTCTGTGAGCCAATGATTGGCTGTACATGTAACTAGAAGAAAATTCTAGCCAGAGGAGACCTTGGAAAGTGTTTTACTTGCGGTCGAGTTATGAAGATGCATGGATGCTATACTTTCTAGTTTCTAGTGTCTTGTTATAGATAAATTCTTAAAGCTAGCAGTGGGAGAATTGCCTAAGAAATCATTTGAGGATGATTGTCATTTAATGCATAAAATACCTAGAATTGCCTAAGACTGTACTTGAGAATGATTTTATCATTTTGTGTAAAATTTTATTACTGTATCACTAGGGAGTATGTATGGATGTCACTTATAATAGCTCCTGGTGTACTGCGGCATGGCAAGGAGCCTGTTACATGGCCTCTATCTATGTAACTATACTTTCTGACTTACAGCTGATAGGCATGACCAGAAAGCCCATCCCAGTGTTCTTTCAACAGGGGGTGTTAGAACCCAGCCGCAGTGGTTCCGAGGAATCGTACAAGTCCTCATCCTCTTCTCCGTCCCACACCCCTGCTCCAGATATTCTCATTCCGGATACATCCCGTCCATCTCTTCCTGCTGGAACACCACAGGTGGGTCGACACAGTCCTGGATTGGGGCTATCAGACACCATCCATGTGCACAGTCTGTTCAGTTCCAGAAAAAAACAACGAAACGTGTTTTTGTTTTTCTACCAGTTTTGTAGCTAGTCAGTATGCATATTTCTTTTGGATAGCCACTTTTTTAGCCGTTATTTTGTTCGGAATGTTTTTCCCACCCAAAATTGATGTGATGTGCTCGAACATTATATTATTTTGCCTTGAAGTGATATGCACAGAGCACCTCTGTTAATCTTTCCTGAGGAACAGCAGCATTGTTTCTAGATCTAAGACCTGTTTCATTAACACAGGGCATATGTATGCACTTGCTGATATGTACAGCTATATATGTACAGCTTCAGCCATCTTGTTTCTCTGCTGTTTCCATTAACGGCCATGATGGTTTTGATGGATATGCCATCATCACCCTAGTCTCAATTTCGTCTGTTATACTGCTGCCCCAGTCAAAATTGGGAACTTAGGCAGTCCAGAAAAAGAAAATTGAATTGATCCAAAAAAAAAGTCAAAAATTGGTCAATCCATTTCAAATCTGGATTAACCAATGAAAATTCATGCACACAGTGGTTAAATAAGTATTACCGCAGGGCTATCCGTACTTAATAGACATGCCTAAATTATCCATCAAGTAATATGTTTGCTAGCTATTATAGTTGTCCAGGCCTGTTTCTCACATTGGCTCTCTGTTTTGGTTCCGTTTTGGCAGGATATCCCCCCAGCTGAATTTGATTGGAGTAGCAGTGGTCTGACTAACCCGCTGGATGGTAAGTGAAGATGACTCCTTCTCCATCTCAGTCCTCCTCCTTCTCTACCCGTCTCTGATTTGGACGGCTGCAGTATTCGATGATCAGTTGATATTTATTACAAAAAAAAAAAAAGAAAACAAAACAAATTAACACCTACAGCTTGTGTGCTCTAAGACTGCTGTGTTTTCTTACTGTTGTCGCGATCTAGAGCATCTTGTGAAAGAAATGCTAACATACATGTATATACAGGCATTTCTTTCCCTGGTTTTCCAAGCATGAGCTACTAATTTATTGCCATTCCAATCACTAAACATGTGGCATGTTCTAACGAATTTTTTGTCTTGCTCTGCATACAACTAAAGCCCATATCGACTAACATAAAAAAAAATAAGCGTCTAACCATCCCTTTGCTTGTACTCTGCCAATAATTCCTTTCTGGCTGGTCTTCCCTCCCGCCTCCACTGTTTCTCTGGCTGAGGCCCGTGTTATGGAATGTGCCGTGCTCTTTGTTGTGCTCTGTCACATCTCATACACAATGTACACCTTCTCAAATCTCAATCCTTCCAGCATCAAATAGCGTGCATCTAGACCTGGACTTTTTTACGCAGAATGATCGCATTTGCACGGGGGCTGCTCTGTCAGCTCGTAGCTCGGCAGGTGAGAGAGCGATGTACACTGCAAACCAACCCCCTGGGCTGGTAGCTGTTTATTTATTTCATAATAAAACACTTTTGTTTTTTCCCACACACACCAATGCCAATCAAGCTCCTGGCTGTTGATTTTGTGGCTAGCGTCTGGTGCTCTTCGGTGTTTTGAGTTTGAAAAGTGGGTGTACGGTATGCTTTCAGTTTAGAATTGCTTTGGTCTGAGTGCACTGTTGTGTCATACTTAATCGTAGAAATTTTTGTTGCCAACCTAGAATTCATTAGAATCCACCGATTTGTGTAGTATGCATGATCTTTATCCAAATTGGAAACAAAATACTTTGTTATGTATAAACTATCTGACTTTGTTAAATTAGACTTCTCTTAGGGATCATCCTGTATTCTACCATCACTAACTTAATAAAAAAGAAGGCACAGAAGCCTTAATATTTGTGGAAAACTAAGGCAATGTTGAGTTATGGTAAGGGTGTATGTGCAGTGTGTACCTAGATAGAGACTTTTAGGTGGCAGCTATGGTGTGAAATTTAAGGATGAATAATTGTCTCCTTCCTGTAAGATACATGTACATGTACTATCTAATTACATGTATTGATACTGGAATGGCAGGCCGTCAGTATTCACTTTGTCTTGTGTGGGGCTGTTTGCTACTGCTATTTCCTGGAGAATCTCATGACTGCTCCATGCCCTGTAGCACAAGAAAACCCAAAATTTTTTTTCGGAGTAAACCTACTTTGGTAGTTAGAGTGGCTGTGAGCTGAAAGCAGAGTTAGGATGTGTCTTGGCCTACTCAAACCTAAATATACCCAGCAAAATATCTCACATGCACTTCACATACTAGATCTTTTTCATGCTTAAATCCTAGAAAACTTAGTGTACAATAGAAATATTCTCTCTCAGTTATCGAGATTAGGTATCGGCAGGGAATCATCGTAAGCACACTTTAACAGGCAGCATTTGCTTCTAAATATCAAAACCTGTGACAGTATATCTGTGACATGTCCCTTGGTTGTCAGTCTCCTGAAATGTTATTATGATAGTCAACTGGAAAAAAATAATACCATAGCATTTGTACCTATGTTACCTGTATAACAAAGAATGCGTAAGTGAAGGTGAGATATAGGCTTTCAACTGATACAGTCTACGAGTATACGAAAACAAAAAGGCTTGTGACATTTTAGGTTGTTTACCTAAATCGGAAAGTAACTGATCCTCTTTTTCATCCATCTGTGATATTGATGTGGCTTATTGTGAATGGTATTTACCCTGCCCTCTTTGAAACTCCACCCTCGGCTTTGGCTAAGAATGACACTTAAATGATGGGTTTATGGGAAAATTAACCTTGGTGTAATATCTGGTCTTTACGGTTCATATTACATTTCATATTTTAAAAAGATGGGTAATGTGCCAAGTTTGTGTAGTTTATAAAATTTATATGGATTATCCAGTACTACCAATAATATCATGTAATTTTGAAAGGAAGAACATTTGACAACACATTGAGCCACAGACCGGTCCGAACCTGCCGGTAAACGTTTACTTTTATTTATACTCATTCTAAACATGAGCATCATGAATAAAAAAGTTTCGGTTTTCTACTGATGGTAAGATGGAAAAAAAATAAGAGTACTACTTTATGAATGAAGATACCTCCTACAAAGTAACAAAATCTTTAGTATAATTTGTTCAAATAATAAGTTGGACAATAAAATATTTGTTGTGGGTATACAGTATTTATCTTTAATATTTCCAAGTAGTCTTTTTCATTTCTTGGATATTTCTTTAACTTTTAATTCCTGCATGACTATAAAAGCATGATGAAGGTACAGCGACATGAGTATTATTAATTTTCTTTTTTTTTTTGTTCCCATGTTTCAAGTTTCATTGATCAAGGTAAAAATAAATTTCCGGTAGATTTCATACCTAACTTCCCTTGTGGCACTTTGGTTGGAGCGTTCGTCTTTCAGTTGTGTTGGGTTGATTTCCTTTCTGCTGCACAGGGGCATGTTCTGTACCATAATGGTAAAGAATTGCAATACATGGGTTTAAGATTTGTAAAACACGTGTTTCTTAATAACCTCTGACAGACGGTGTAAATAGCGATTGTGGTAGCGGCATGGTATAATGTAAAAAACTCCATGTAGAAAACTCCATGTAGATACATACGGTACACTATATACCAGTATATTGGCATGAAGCATATCTGCTGTATATATATGCAACATGAATGTATGGAATCTGGATGTGCCGCACATGATATATCAGGGTTGATAAACCTATTAATATAGATGGGATGTCCCTGGTATGTCTAGAGAACATAAGTGGTTATTATCAAAATTTGTGGGGTTATGGCTCAATTATGGTGTATCCTATTAATATAGGTTATCAAGCCTTGTGCATCTAAAAATAACAGAAACCTCTATTGCTTCTTTTAAGTTTCAGTACTGTGTGAACTTCCCTGGCTTGTTGATTTCTCTGAATAATTTGACTGCTGTATTTGCATGCTGTAATGTACATGTAAAGCAGTAATTTGATATAACAGCATGGGCTATTTAATCTACTGGTACATGTATTGGGGACTTAGCAACCACATGTGTGATTTGATTAAATGCATGTAAAATTTGTATTTAAAGCACCTTTAACCTCTTTCCAGTTAATTAAGTATAGGTGGCAAAAACCGTTCTTTGAAAACTCAAAGAGGATAAGAAATTGCCTTTTATAGACCTCATGACCGAAGATGAAAAAAAAACCGTACTTAATAATGGTTTACAAGTTTAGTGCTTCTGTAGGCAGAAGTTTACAACTATAATAAAGGTTTTAAAAAAGATTGAAAAGCATTATTATTAAGAAAAAGTTTCCCAGTTATTTATATATAGACATCTGGCCAGAGTACACTATAGTGTGCAGTGTTGAGTTCTTTGACAGTCTTGCAAGGCTGATTGAGTTATATATACATGCATCAAGTTACATCAAGCTTTCTCTGAAGTCATCTGAACCTTGGAACCTTTCCTTTTACTTTATTTCCAGTTTTGCAAAAAGAGCAAGAGCTTCTTCAAGCAATAGAGCCGTCCCGAGCCGAGCCACCAAAGACGCTGCAGCCCCTGGAGAACATTCTGGCCAACATGAAGTTCACCCCGACCACACCGCAGGGTCCGGAGAAGGAGGACGAGGATCAGCTGAGTGACGAGACCCGCGGTATTCTCTGTACGATCTCCGACCTGTCTTACATGACGGCCACGGTGTTGATGTTCCCTATCAAAAGCCATGAACTGGAGGATTGAAGCTGAGCTGGGACTGAATGTACATGTATGGTACCACTCATGGTTCACGTGCATTCTTATCCGATAATACCAAATATGGTACACAGTGAAACCTGTCTTGAGAGACCATGAATGCCATGAGAGACCAGATATTTCTGGCAGAAGGTCCTGCATTTCGATGTAATTAAACCTGTCACCAAAGACCGCCTTGGTTTGAGAGACCACATTTGTATGGCCCATGGGGTGGTCTTTCAAGAGAGGTTCTACTGTACCCGTGATCCAGATGTTCTATTACAGGTATCCAGCATCTATGATCCAGAGCTAAAGTTCATATCTATGTTGAAAAAAAATCACGCACATGTACAAATGATACATGTACACGAATGTCCAATGTTTGATGGAATATGGCTGTTACCATGGTTACTGGTAATGTTTTTAATGGGTAAATCTGAACCGCAGGAAAATCTTTGTTTGGTTATCAAAAGATTTTTTTAAGTCGAAGAAATCCTTGTTCTAGATAATCTGTAGTGCATACACACCTGTAAACAAAGTTTAACACCTGTGTCATGTGTTTATCTATTTATATGTAATATACCAGAAAACTAGTAGAAGTGCTATTTTACATAGGTAGTTTGCTAGCACATTGATGACTGCACATTTGCTACTGGGGAATAAATTTGAGGGAATTGATATTTTGTATGCTTCCTGGTGAATCACTGCAGAATCAAACACTAGTCACTGGTTTAAAATGATTGTGAAATACATGAATAAAATGTAGATGCAGCAGGATAGTAATGCAGGACAGTAACCTGCTTCTCCCTGCTGTAAATGTTTTTGCAGTCATGGCATTGTAATTGCCAGTCACCGCCATTGACCTTAGGTCAGTACCGTATTTAAATTTTGAGTTTGAGGCAACTCTTTAGTCTGGCTTTTGTTTAAGTTAATCGCTATCGGTACCCTATGAATGGCTGGACCTTGATAACAGTACACTGTGTGTATTCAATGACTGAAATGGAGCAATTTTGCATGATGTATGGGTGTCAGTTACTTGTTGTCGGAAATAGGATGAAAAGGGCAATTTGTTTGCAGCTTTCACATATTTCAAAGTTAAATCAAATAATACTTTAGTTGCTTGAGATTGCTTGTATTTGCTAGAGCTGAAAATGCATCAAAGTTTTTTCATATTGGTGTTTTTTGTCAAGCTACAAGAAATGGAGCATGTTTGGAGCATGTATTGTAATATGGACATTGTACAGCTGCACTGGTTGCTAGTGGGGGGTGAGGGTGACAACACTAGGAGGGTTGCAACACTACCACTACAGTTATCTCCATGCATCTGATATACAGATGATGACAAAAGAAAAAAAGTAAGTCTTATTTATGGGAAAATTACTATATGGAATTCACTCGCCTCTTCTTCTTCGATTATTATTTAAAAACATCCTATTCTCATAGTAATGGAATGTGCGCTGTGTGGCGAGTTGTAGGGTTTAAGTGTAAGCTCATCTTTCACATTGCAAAAGGAAAGTGTTTGTCGAGGTGATTGTTTGTTCTACTTGCTCTAGGTACATGTAGGTGTATTGTTTCTCATCATTCCAAAGGCAGGGAGTGTACCGAGGGGTGGGGGGTGGGGGGGTGGCTGAGGATTTATTCTACTCTTATAGGAGCCACTGCCAAGAAATTGTGTTCTTTTGTGCTGTTTGACTGCTTTCCTTATACACGGGAGAGCAGGGGCCCGTTTCTGACAAAAAAAAAACTTCTCTTATGTCTAAGTCTTAAGCATGTGAAGGACAAGTGTCGTTAAGGTTATTACATGTACTAGACTAAACCGTTCCTTTGCTGAAGTTCATGTAGAATAAGAATTTTGTAGAAACCAACCTCCCAAGATGATGTGTCCATATCAGTGCTACTGCATGAGTAACCAAGATAGGAATCCATTGTATATTAAGGTGCCCGCTGCGTAGCATGTTCTTCAAGACAGTCTGACCTCCCCAATTTCTGCGATTACAGAATTGATATGGCAGTGTGGAATTGCACGATTTTTGTGCGGAAAATCACAGAAACGCCAACTGTCCATGGTACGGACAGAATTGAGCACAGAGTTTCCATTTTCTGAGCGCAGAATTCTGGTTTCTGTTTAAAGCACTGCAGTTTGGGGTTGCAAAATTTGCATTTTCTGAACATGTAATTCCATTTTTGAGCGCCTAATTTCGATTTTTCTGAGAACAGAATTTCCACTTCCTGAGAGCAGAATTTCCATATTCTCAGCACAAGAATTCTGGGAGGTCCGTAGAAAGTATTTTATGGAGCAGTTCATCTGTCACAGACATAGAACATTGTTCAGTCAGGCGACAGAAACTATGGTTTGTTTTGGTAATAATGAGGTGACGGACATCGTGTGTCGGGTGACTGGTCAGCCGTAGTTGCTGAGGCCGTCTGTATTGTAAGCCTCCAAATTGAAGTCAGTCACAAATTGGTAGTATTTAGCGTAATTGTCTCGGTTTCTGTGGTCAATGTAGTTGTTTCAGATTTAGTGTTGGACAAACTTCCTTTAGCACTGGATAACCTAGGATGGGTGGGATAGGATTACAATGTACCTTGTTTAACGTGTACACATCTGGAACTTACAGCATATCGTATGTTACCTCTAGACCCACAGGTGGCAGCACATGAACAGTTGGTTCGCAGGAATGACAGAGAGCATTTTAGTAGAGACAGGTGTGTGATATTGTAAATGACTGTACTTGTGCTTCAGGTAAGCAGATTGTATATTGTGGTAATCCTATAAACAAAAAAAGTCATGTAACTATTGTATGAGTATAATAAACTTATCTGCAGACTCAGAACATTGTTCGTTGGTCTTACGTGTCAACAACACTGCAACATGCCATGTACTACCAGAACATACTTTGGTTAGTCAAGAAGAGAACATTACATTCTACCTGGTAGGTACTCTACCACTGTGGTCCGAGCCAACAGGAGAGTGAAGTTATAAGTTGTATAACTACACTGTAGTTTGCGGAAAGGTGAAGTATTCTCATGTGGTATAACCACAGTGGAGTCTGCAACAGAGAAGTGATATTTTATGTCTGGTATAACCACAGTGGAGTCGACAGGAGAGTGAAGTATTATTGTACAAAATACTTTGGCATGGAGTGGCTCCATGTTACTTGAGGGTGTACCGACCGAACTGCCCCTTAATATCAGGAGAAAGGGGTCTGTTAATTCAGAGACCAAGCCCTCGTCTACGATCAGGTGGTGACTGCTTTTGAAATAGCTGCCTCTGATCTATGGAATAAACTTCCCTATAAACTTCGTCAGTGCTAGGATATTGACAATTTTCAATCCGTGCACAAGACCTCTCTTTGGCCTTTTGTACAAGATTTAATCGGTTCCCCCTGTTATAGTAATGTGAGATCCTTCTTGTAAAGTGCATTTGAGCATAGGTTCCATAGAATTGGTGCTTAATAAAACCATAATAATTATTCCTGGTATAACCACTGTGTTGGCAGCAAAAGAGTGAAGTTACATTATTCCTGGTATAACCACAGTGGTGCCAGCAGGGAGTGAAGTGATATGCCTGGTATAACCACAATGTAATTTGCACTCTGCAGGAGAGTGAGGTTGTAATTGGTATAACCACTGTAGTCAGGAGGAGAGGGAAGTCCTATCATGATATGCCTGGTATAACCACAGTGGAGCCAGCAGGAAAGTGAAGTGATATTACGCACAGTGGAGCCAGCAGGAGAGTGAAGTGATTATCATGATTATGTCTTGTACAACCACAGTGGAGCCAGCAGGAGAGTGAATGATATCATGCCTTGTATAACCACAGTGGAGTAAGTGGGAGAGTGAACGATATTGTGCCTAGCCTTGGTATAACCACTGTAGAGCCAACGGGAGAGTGAAGTGATATCATGCCTTGTATAACCACAGTGGAGTCGGTGGGAGAGTGAAGTGACTATGCCTGGTAAAACTACAAAGGGATGGGGAGACTTAATTTTCCAGTAAGCCTGTTGAATTTTCAGCTGTGATAATATCATCAACCGTAGAATAGAGGTAGCTTCTTTTGCTGTTTTTGAGGCATGAAAATCGTTGGCCATCCTCCCAAGATGTATAAGTTTTTTTTTGGCATGTGCTTTATTCAGCAAACTAATGACTGAAGACAAAATAGTTGGAATACCATTGTTTGCAAAATGTCTATATATTAGTAGGCGATTGTCCGGCCTTCTCCTCCCACAGGCTTGGCTGGGTACGTGATGAATCAATCTCTCTCTCTTCCCCCCACCCCCAACCCCCCGCCAAGAGCAGCTAATAGGCATTAAAGGCTTCAATGACTGAAACATATGATATGATATATGTATATGTACTCCGTGATTTCACGGGTTCCAGCTAGTAGACTTGAATATTGCAAGATTAGAATCATGCCTCACATAATCGATATTTCTACACGGCCTGCCGGTTGGAAGAAAGGGGGCACGGGATTTAATAATTTGTTATATGAACATAACTTGAATAAATTCCTTACATATATAAAATACACGCCCCAAACAAACCGAGTACTTTGTTCTGCACCATAAAGGAAAGCCAGGCCATAAAGCGAGATAACTCCAAGGCTGTTACAATATGATACATCGGTCACAATATAAATGCGTTAATTGCGACTTGGTTCATCTCTGCAGTGTATCCAGCATGGTATATCGTTTCAATTGGCAAATATTGCTTTCAATGCTGGAAGAAACAAAATCAATGGAAAAAAAGTTGAGGCAGTTATTTCGGCTTTATATAAATTTGCTAATATTAACCACTAATGTATAGCCACAGTGGATCATTGGGAGTGAAGTGATATTCATGATATTATGCGTGGTATAACCACAGTGGGTCCAGCAGGGGAGTGAAGTGATTTATGCCTGGTACCCCCGGGGCCTGGTATAACCACAGTGGAGTCTGTGAGAGTGAAATGATTATACCTGGTATAACTGCAGTAGAATAAAGAGACTAATTTTAAAGTAAGCATGTGGAACTTTAACCTGTGATAATATCATCAACCATAGAAGAGAAGTACATGTAACTTCTTTGCGATTTTTGAGGTCTGAAAATCCTTGGGCATCCCACCCAAGCCATGAAAAGATGGATAAGATCATTCCTTCTTTTTTTTTTGCATGCGCTTTATTCAGCAAGTTAATTAATGCCTCAACACAAAACTTGAAATACTACTGTTTGCAAAACATGTGCTTGAATCCTGCAAGATAGAATCACGCCTCTGCTCACATTATTTCTACACACCTTGCTGGTTACAAGAAAGGGGGCACTAGATTCAATTTGTTAGATGAACATCTCACATATATAACAAGAGGCCCAGGGGCCTTGACGATCTGCTTGAACTGAAGACCCAGTACACAAGAATGTTTTGAAAAGTTTTAAATAGAATATGTTATCTCAGGTGCTAGACGCCAACTTCTCATTGCAGAATTCTAACAGGCATTTAGATTTACCATGGTAGCCAATGTTGTCAAAAAGTTTGGATGGACTCCAATGAAAATTGTGGGAGAAATTGAAAATTCCAGCTGCATATGGTCCTGTGTTAAGAAAATTTCAAAGCGCCATAATTTTTGCAATTTTTGGCAGATCACCAAAAACGTGACAGCCTGTATGATTATGATACCTTGTATAAAGTTTGGATGAATCGGACGAAACTTGGGAGAGCAGCAGAGTTTTAAAAATTGTAAACTTGGAAATTTTGCAATGTGCCCGAATGACCCCAAACCAAACTCAAGGAATCGGGCATCAAAAGTACCTTTAC
>JAAUYG010176981.1_pt1 | contig 16776 bp, 8 predicted proteins | sample 7278091 | NCBI WGS metagenome assembly JAAUYG01 (sample SAMN14350201, study PRJNA611818) | marine sediment metagenome | isolation source: surface marine sediment (0.6m) | place: French Polynesia: Moorea | collected 2018-08 | reverse complement strand
TCTACTTCAGCTCGATAGGGATTCATCTCTCTTAGAATTTGGTCACTAGATAGATTCACACTATCATTACTCTGTCTATTTTTGGATGTTATTTAATTCTTATTCCTAAATAATGGTGGGAATAAAATTCGTTTTCGTTGATAATTCCAGTTAAAACAGCCATGCCTTTTTAAGTAATAAGTAGTAAGTAATAGGTAATAAGTGGGAATTACGAATCAGCTACTACCAGTTAAAACCGCAACAATCTTGATATAAGGAGCTTTCTCCGTGATGGTGCTTTCTTCTACCCAGGTGTAGTAGTCATCAAAAATGCGATCGATGCGCTGTTGGGCTTTTTCTTTCTTACTCTTGGTTAAACTATTGGTATTCTCAAATTGCAATGTAAGCTGTCGATTGTGTTCCCACCTCAAATGCCCTAAACGATCTATCTGCTGTTGTAATATGGGGTCAATGCACTTGTTATATTCCTCATCTGCTGCCAGAATTTCTTCAGTTGCCTCATCAACAGCTTGCGCTCGCAATTCTAATAAAGACTCATCTATCTCTTGATTAGCATTAGGAATTGGTTCTTTACCTAAATTAATGCGATCACGTGTAACAGTAAATTCTTCAATTCTGACAAACTTATTTCCTTCAAAAACAACTCCCAACCACTTGTTAATCAACGGTTGTCCCCTACGATTGGGAATTACCCCAGAGATAATAAAGACAACTTCTTCGGGTGCTAACTTATCCCCTAAAGTAATTACTGGTGCTTGATGACGACCAAATAAAGTTACTCCCCTATCATTTAGCCAAGTAACTATCGGATGTAACTCCCAGAGATATTGCAGCGAAGACCAACTATCTTCAGCACGTCTAGCTTCATCTAAAGCACGAGCGATCGCTTTTTTATCTGCGGACAATCTTAATGGCTCATTCTTGTCTGGTAAAATTTCTTTTGGGAAACGTTTATAGCGATCGCGTAACTCTTGGGGCATGGTTAGCTCAATTAAGAGTTCATCCTCCAGAATATTTAGCTGCAAATCTTTTTCTTGTCTCAACTGTTCCAGTGCAGCCACGACATAACTGAAGTCATTCTGGAACAGACTGGGCATTTCGCTTATATCTTTCTCATATCCCCATGACTCCGCTTCTTCCTCTTTTTGCGTCTCCTCAACAGGTTCATCTAACAAAGCAAAGAAATCAAAACCATCGTCTTCTGGTCGTTTTGGTTCGAGAGAACTAGCAAAATCTTCTGCCGATGTTCCAGATTCGATAGCTTCTGAAGTAATCTTTATTTCCTCATCAACATCAAACACCCCCATAAATACCGAAGGATCGCCAATATTCTTAACAGCTTGCTCGTCCTTCTCTAATAAGACCCGAATAATTCTCTCTACCTCATCCATCCGAGAATTACTAGAACGAGTTAGCAAATAACGAATTTGTGGTTGTTCTTCTTGTCCATAGCGATCAATCCTGCCATTGCGCTGCTGCAAAGCCATCAAAGACCAGGGAATATCAAAATGAATTAGACGATGGGATAAATAGTGCAGGTTAATCCCTTCTGAAGCGACATCCGTAGCAATTAATAACCTCAGAGAAGACTTTTCATTTCCAAATTCCTCAATAACCTTCATCAAGTCCACATCAGACATACTGCCATCTAATGTGGCGATCGCTTTTTCCTTGAGTGATAAATCCCGTGCTAAGTTCTCCTCAAGGAAACGCATTGTCTCCAAACGCTCGGTAAAGATTACAATACGGTCTTTTGAGTCCTTTCCTTTCCAACCAAAACCGTTATCCTTCTTCTGCTTGATTACAGCTAACAATTGTTGATATTTAGAAAACTCCGAGGCATTAATTTCCTCTAAAACCGACTTGAACTGTTCTAATTCAGCAATATCTTTATCTTGTGTGGACGAACAGTCTTGCGCCTCTATCTTTTTAATCCTTCTAACAACTGTCTCCAGACAAGCCATCGGACTAGACAGCATAGCTTTTAACAACGTTGTCTTAAATAACATTCCCGCTTTGCCCTTCTTGTTTATCGAAGGTAGTTTTAGCTCATTGAGAATCTCAAAAGCTGATTCTTCCAAACTAGAGGCATTACTCTCAATGGCGATCGCCTGACGTTCGGGAAAATTCTTGGCTAGTTGGTCTTTAACATCCTTCTTGAAACGACGGACATAAAGATCTCGAATCTCGCTTTTACTGTAGTCTGATTCAGATGCGATCGCAGTCGGATCGAGCATATTCATCAAACTAGCAAAACTCTCTGCTCGACCATCATGAGGTGTAGCCGACAGCATAATCAAACTATCCGAACGAGTAGCCAATCTTTCCGCTAATTTGGCTCTTAAGGATGTACTTTTTCCTTTTCCTCGACGCGCAACATTATGTGCCTCATCAATAACAATGACATCCCAGTAAGCATTTTCAATATAGGTACGATACTCCCGATCCTGCTTGAGAGTATCTACCGAAACAATTGCCTTGTCGTAATAGTGAAAAGGATTGTGATTGGTGGGAATGCGGGATCTTATTCTTTGGATTCCCACCGAATCTAAACGCACCAATGGAATAGTAAAACGCGACCAAAATTCCTTCTGAAACTGGGTCAACATACTTTTAGTAGTGACTACTAAAATACGCCTTCCTTTACCCCGTCGAATCAACTCCGAAACTAAAATTCCCGCCTCTAAAGTCTTTCCCAATCCTACAGCATCAGCAATTAATATTCTTTGTCGAGACATTCCCAAAGCCTTCAAGCTAGGCTCTAACTGAAAAGGCAAAGTATCCATCGCTGCCTTATGACCGATGTAGAGATTGGCATCAGTAGGCGCAGTTTGTTTTAAATTAGCTTCAATAAATAATAAAGACTTTAAATAACCAGAAGAATTATCAGTAACTAAATTTGTTTTTTTTGGGTCTAGAACAACTAAATCATCTTCCAAATCAGCAATAAATTGTGCCGATTCATGTTTGATAAAATCACTGACCCCAACAACTTCTATTACTACCCTACTTCCCGCAGAAGCCTTGAGAGTTTTACGGATCAACCATTCAGAATCCCGTACAACAATCCTAGCTCCTGGAGCAAGCACAGCAGAATTAACCATATAAAATCACCTGGATAGCTATATCAAAATAATTTAATATCAAGGAAATAGGATGTTGATTTTCACCTCAATACAGTTTATTTTAATTGTGAATCTCTCTCCAATATAAGATATTAAATAATTAAAAAATAACCGTATAATTATCAATTAATTGTCTTGAAAACAGCCTTTAAAAAGTATTTATTATAATATTTTCTTTGATTAAAGGTATTTAAAGTTTCAACGTATTACCTATAGAGCTATATTTACATAGTGTTTTCATAATCAAAAACACTATAAGTAAATATAACTTCCTTATATTTACTTATATTTACTTATAGATTGAATGCGATCTTTACAAGATCAGATAGAAAATCGAGCAACTACTACTAGCACAATTTAACCAGCTAACTTTTACTCTCAAATCTAAATAATTTCTGAACTAGTAGAGAAAAAGATTCAATACATATTACATTTGACTGAAGAATAGTAAAAGTGTTCTTAAATAAATTTCAATACACTTTTAAAATTTACTCATGCTTGATTCTTCATATGTAGATGTATTATTTCCCCTAAGAGGAAAGCTGTTACCACTAGATAACGGATATTTAATCTACTCAGCCTTGTCTCGCCTCTGCCCAAATATACACGAATTAAACAACATTGCGATTCACCCCATCGCAGGAAGACCAAACTCATACAAACAACTCAAACTCACCCAAAGCTCCAAACTTAAAATCAGAATACCCCTAGAACAAATCCCTTGTATCTATCAATTTTTGGTTGAACAAACCTTCAAAATTGGTGAAAGTCAGTTTCACATTGGCATCCCCGAATACAAAGCCTTAACACCTGCTTCTAGTCTTTATTCCCGTTTGGTAATCATCCGACGCTCTAGAAAACCGCAAGATTTTATCGAGGCAGCACAACGGCAACTAAAAGCATTAGGAATAATAGGCACAATAAATCTTTTGCAGAAGAGCAATGGACAGTTGCAATGCCGACAACTAGTGATGAGGAAAAAAGAAGGAACTTTTCTCCTCATAGGATACGGAGTAGAAGTTAGTGACTTATCTGAAACAGATTCTATTAAGCTTCAACAACACGGCATTGGTGGCAAAAGAAAAATGATGTGTGGCGTTTTCGTCCCCTCTTGGAAAAATCACAATCAAAACAATGATAATAGCCAGTCCGTCTAAATTAGTTTTAAATTTAAACGCTTCAGATACTACCGACATTCATCGAGGCGGAATGACAGGACTGTGGATGTGTTTGAAGCAACTAGAGAAAAAGTACCCCAAATCAAGTCAGCGTCCAGGAAATTTGATGTGGCATTTAACTAACACTACTATTACTCTTGATTGGCAGGGACAAGACTTTCCCGTAGTTGATTGGCTACTCAAACAGTGTTTTCAAATTAATGAAAAGGGATTGATTCAATTTATTGGTTTGGAGTCTTTGAACTTAATCATCCAAATACATAACCACCAAGCAATCCACGATACCTTCCTCAGACACAATAGATTCTATAAAAAAGAACAACAATGCTCGGAAGTAACAGCAATTGATGACGAAAGCATCGAGCTAAAATACAGGGGATTAAGTTGGTACGTGCACCAAACATTTGCGGAAACTCTGTGCGATGAAGAGGGATATTTGATTGATGGATATATTCCAATTGTCAGTTGGTTATATCCTGGTGCGACAGTGCGCCATGCCAAGTTACAGGCAATTACAAAGATAGAGGAAAAAACTGAATATGCCTTCGCTCTTTTGTTTTTACCTTTAGTTTGTCAGTACTTCACTCTGCTCTCAAATTCAACCAAAAGAGATAAAAAACAAGCAGTAAGATATGCCATACTTATTCCCGATGTCTATAACTTTGAAACAGCAGCCAATAGGCTTTGGCAGTCAGGCGATCGCGAATATAAAGACTGTTTTATAACCACTTTGGGAGAAGCAGCTTTAAAGTACTATAGTTCTGTCAACGAACAACTCACCTCACCTCACAATTGCCAAGTTTTGCTCTACGAAAAATTAAATAAGAAATCTCGACAGAGAATAATCTTAGAGATTGAAGACTTTGCGATCGCGCCACAAGCAGTCAGAGATTACCAGTTTGTCTCAAGAAACTTTATCGACAACAAAATATTTGTTTATGACAATCAAAGCTTCACGGTAAAAGTCAATTCCATTCGTGCCATCATCGCTGATAACTTGGCGCGAAACGCTCCTTGGTGGTGGGATCTGTGGGAGACATTTTACCAAACAGAGCCATTGGAATCAGAAGATTTAGATAAGCAACTAGTTTTTAATCGTCGGGGGTTACTCGCCATGCTCGAACAAGATACAAAGCTACAAATCTATCAAGACTTCATTCGCGCTTTCCACGAAGCCTTGAGGAAGATTTATGCCAAAACCTACAACAAAAAAAGAAGTAGAGCAGAAAATAACCAGAAGATTGACAAAAAATATCAAGCAATCAGAAGCGAATTAAGTCAGTGTTACGACCAAGAATCATTAGAAGACTTTTTAGCCGATTTTCTCTCCAGGGCGGGTTTGAATTCCTCGCTTTACGATCGCTGGGAGCAAATTCTACCTCTGATTGTTGATGAAGTTAACTGGAAGAAGACCAGAAATCTATCATTATTAGCTTTGGCTAGCTACAAACCGCGAGGATTTTCTCTTCAAAAGATATCAATTAAGTATTGGAGGACATTGCTAGAAATTAATTTTCAGGCAGCAATTTTGTTTTTACTTCAACAACCTATATTGGAAATATTCCCTGAAATCCAAGAAGAAACTGAAGTCATATCAGAAGTTTGATGTGGCATTCGCTAAATAGTTTTAAATAAGGTTGTTAAATTATTAGTTTTATGTCCAGATATTATTTATTCGGTACTCTCCTCTCTCACTATGGTTCGGCATCTCTAAATCATGGCAAAAGCAAAGGCAATACCAGTCCCCTGCAAAAAGCTAGATGGCATAACAAACTTCATTCGGTAGTTAATAGCGACGCTATACGCTGGGCATTGCGGTTCTACTGGCAGCAAAATGGCTATCCTGTGAATCGCAATTGGGATGGATATGTTAACAACTGGATCGATGAAAATTTTGACCCAGAACGATTTATCGATGACGATGTACTGGGTTTTATGAATCCAGAAGCAGTAAGAAGAGAAATAACTGAAGAGATTGATGATAGTGATTTGGAAACAGGAGTAAAACAGCGAACTAGAATCGCTTACCCTCAAAGACTAAGTGCATTAGGAGTTAACCGCGCTTTTTCTCTCACACCTTTTGATGGAGGTGTCACCTTTAACTCCAAAAGCGGAGAGAAAGATGGTACTTCCTTGCACTTCATCGAATATCATAATACTCGCTACCAATACGTCTTTGCTCTTGACTGCAATCACCTTAAAGATAAGACTCGAATTTTTGATGTATTAGATGGATTGATGTCAATCCGTAAAGTAGGAGGACACAACAATGTCTTTTGCTATGACTTTTCCCCTGAAAGTTTTGTCTTGCGGTGGACGAAAGATCCTTCCCCAGATATGTTTTACTGCTTCGAGCAATTGGAAACTCAGCCAGGAGTATACGCTGAACCTACTATTTCTTCTAGCTTGATTGAATCATTAGCTAATGAAGACATCGACTCCAATGAATTGTGGATTGGGGGCAAAATTGCCAACGACTTTGAATTGAATAAGGCTCATATTTATCCAGGTAGAAAGAAAGCAGTTGCCGAACTCAAGAAAGTTATTACCAAAGATTTAGATCTAAATAAAGCTAAAGCACAAAAATGAATTCGATCTCCTTATACGTTCACGTTCCCTGTGCTACTTTTCGGGTTTCCCACAGTCGGGAGTATGGCAAGACTTACTCCGTTCCTCCTCTTTCTACGATTTACGGAATGTTGTTGTCGCTAGTGGGGGAAACTGACGCTCGAAAACACTGTGGGGTTAGGCTGGCTATAGCCATGTTATCTCAAACACAAAAGTCTACATTACTGAGGAAGATGAGACGTTTTAAAGTTTCTTCTCTTGGAGATCCGAGAAATACTAGTCCCGAACATCAAGAGATTCTAACTGATATCAAATTTATTGTTTGGGTAGAATCATCACAAGAATCAGTAAATCCAACTTTAGTAGAAAAAATCCAACAGGCTAAAGCCAATCCTGCTGATGTCAAACGTTTTGGTTGTCTGTATTTAGGAGAAAGCAATGACTTGGTTAACTCGATTAGGTTTGTTCAAGAGCGTCACTTAAGTCAAAATAAGCAGTGGTTGGTTAAAAGTAATGAAGGCAATATTACTTTGCCTTACTGGGTTGACCATGTGGGTTCTCAAGGAACGAGATGGCAGCGTTATTGTCTGGAAGAATTAAATCTAAAAACTCCACCCGATAATTCTTGGACGACAATTCAAACTGAATAAAATGCAAGCACCTCTGCTTGTAAAACAGTTTTGTAGAGTTAAAATCGCCATAAGTCTTAGACAGCAATCATCATAGAGATTTTTTGCTTAATTGAGATCCTTGCAATTTGCTAAAGCTTTGTAAATTAAGGACTTCAGCGGTCGAAAGCTCGCTTATCATACAGAAGTGAGCTTATTTCGCAGTGTTTTGAATAAAATGCTTGAATTTTTGACTATCGGCTATTGTCAAATATGGCTTTCAGGCTCTGCCCTGTATCTTGGTTAAATGTCTTTTGGCGTTGCTCACCCGACAAACTAGACTATCTGGCAGTAGAATCAGAGCTGTATCTTGGTTAAATGTCTTTTGGCGTTGCTCACTTAGTCAAAGCCCCAATACTTCTAGCCTCTTTAGCTCTGTATCTTGGTTAAATGTCTTTTGGCGTTGCTCACTAAGATCGAGAGTGTTGCGATATCGCTCAACGATCTGTATCTTGGTTAAATGTCTTTTGGCGTTGCTCACAGTTCAATTTAAACCCCGCTCGTTGGCTGGTTTATCTGTATCTTGGTTAAATGTCTTTTGGCGTTGCTCACGATCTTCCTAAAGGTTTTCCCAAGTACTGTAAGGACCTGTATCTTGGTTAAATGTCTTTTGGCGTTGCTCACTTTTGAATAGCTTGATCGCTTAAATCCTGATTTTCAGCTGTATCTTGGTTAAGTGTCTTTTAGCGTTGCTCACTTGATAAAGCTGTAAGCTATAGGCTATCAGCTTTTGTTTTCATTCAGTGCGCTTGATTCCTACTTTCAAACTCTAAAATTAAACATCGAAGCGAGAGATGAAGAACTGCTAATTTTTTGAATTTGACTGTTGAAATTAACGCTGAGTATCTTGCTCATACCTGAGATATCTTCTTTGAAAAATTGAGCCACAGATATATCGGCTAAACTACATACTGGAATCAACAAGCCAACTAAATTCAAAGGCTTGTCTGGATGGTGTGCGATCGCAATCTTCAACTGTTCCAAAACTTTTCCTAAAGCAATAAACTGGGTTAAGTCTTGTCTGAACGATCGCTCAAATGACAATTGAATCAGTTTTAGTTTTTGAATCGTGTCTGGCAGAGTCGGCGGAGAATCTAAAGCAGGAGCAGTAGCAATTAATTCTCCAATTCCCGTTGGTATTTGACGTTCTTTCTCTACTATTTCGATTTCATCATTACGCTCGCTACCTAACCATTGCTTGCAGCGATCGCAGAAACCTAAGCGGGAATTATTAGCGATCGCTTTTTGAGTAGAATCACAATGGAGACAGCGATCTTGTAGCTGACATTTGTGTTGAAGGCAGTAATTTACGTCCTTAAATGACCATAACAAAGGTTCGTAAACTATTTGTCTTTCTTGTTTCTGTTGCTCAAAACATTGATGACACCAGGCTTTATGCTGGCGAAAAAAGCTTCTATCTTTGATTACTCCTTGATAAGTTAAACAGGATAAATACCGTAAATCTTGACGCAGAGTTAGTTGTTCTAGAGTATTGATGAGCGATCGCGTCATTTCTCTCATGCCATTAATAGCAGGCTTGGCATCGCTATTACCAAAAATGCTACTAATACTTCGGCTTGTCGAATCCTGCTCGCGTTGGCGATCGATTATTAAAGATGAAATTTCTTGAGTAACGAGTTTTTGTAGTGAAACACAATGCTCGTCGGCTAATCTACATAAATAACTGCTTAAACTCTCTGTAACAGAAGTTCCTATACCAATAGGCTTTAGAGAGAATAAATGACTACAGGGTCTAATTTTAAGAGCTTGTGGACTCCAAAGGTCGGTATAAATATCATTTTGCTTCGACATTCTGAATTCCTACAGGATCTCGTTTAGAATTACGTTCTGCAACGTTTTTTGGTTTTTGTTTTTGCGGTGATTTTTCTGGTTTTACTCCTGAAAAGTCATAATTTTCTAGCTTGTGAAGTGCTGCAAAATTATTTTCGCCATTTATAGCCTCTGTTTCAATCTGATTTCTTCTGCCTGAAGATAGTGCCTTAGCTTTAAAATCTTTCAGTCTTACTGTTTTAGCATTGTCGTCTAAAGCACTTTTGAGGGAGCGATACCACCAACTTTTGAGAATACCTACGCAACCTAAAGAATATTCCATAAAGTAATCAGCATATTTTTCTAAATTAGGTTCTGAGGAAACAGGTAGATGACGTTGTAGGGTTGTAATGACTTTTTTATATTCTTCACGGTCAGCTTGTTTATCCTTGTGATATCTAGCTAAATGAAAATCCTCGCTTCTTCTGCCTACCTGTCCATTTACTGTCTGACATTTTAATAGTTCGTAAGTTCCAAATAAAACATGAACTGTTTGGGTCTTATTAGCAATTGACTTGAGCCAGTTCATTTGGGTATTTATTTGTTTTCCGCCAGCTACATCAAATAGATGTTGAGCTTCGTCCAAGGTAAAAGCTTTGACTTCCCGATTGATAAAAACTTTTTGCATTGCACGACGCAAAGCCTTAGAGTTCTTGCTTTCAAATGTTCCTAATAAAGCATCAGCGTCTGACTGTTCGGCACTATCAATGTCGTAGGTTATTTTGTAGTCTATTAACACTTCTCTAAGTGCTTCTAGAACTTGAATATAATAATCAGAATAATTAAATTTTCCACCCTCAGCACTATCAACCTCAATTCCACCCACTATCAAACTTCCAGGATTTTCGATTAATTCATCCATAAAATGTTTGACTAAGCGTTTCTGAAATTCTTGCATTAATCGCGTTTTACCAACTCCTGTAACGCCAAAAACTAAATATACAGAAGCATCATCGGGTTCGATGGCATTTTTAAGAAGTAAATCTAATATCTGTTTAATATTACGATGAGGAACGATAACGTCCCTAAAATATTGTAGTTTTGCTTTTGTAGGTTGTTTTAATAAGTCTAGATTAAAAGGACGTTCTTGTTTTTGTCTCATAATTTCTACCATAATTCGTCATCAGCATAAGCTTTAACAACCCCAGGATTGTTACTTTGTTCGTCGAGGTCATCTTCTAAAAATTCATCTTCAGCAAATTCGTCAGGTTCAAAATCTTCAGGATCTTCTAAATCATTTTCAGAAGTTATTGTTGAAGCATTACTCTGTTGCCTATGCGATGTAGATTCATTTACGGAGATTACATTGCCTTCAATCAAACTGCGAACTCTGCCAGCAGAGCGATCGCGCTGAAGTTGCAGTTGTAAGTCTTCGTATTCTTCAGCATTCTTGAGCAAATTTACAATTTCGCTAACGCTGGCATAAACTCTTTGGTTGTGAAGTTTCTTTTTCCTATGAATTAAAGTAGTTGCTATTTTTACCGCACGTTCTGAATACCCTTCAAATCTCGTATAGTAATTAGAAATGCACTTAGTCCAGCGATTGTTGACATAAGAATAAGCAATACCATAATTAAAGGGATCGTAGCGAACAGGAACATCTTGGTTTTCTACTGTATAAAATTCATCTGACCAATAATCAATACGGTTAATCCGCACCCCCTTACTTGGCTGCACCTTCGCAGTACCTTTCTTCGTGGAAGGCATAGTTAAAATTTTGAACTGTTCGTCATATTTGATCGCTTGATGGGGACGAGAACCAGTTTTAGCTATGCCAAATTCAAAGGCTTGTTGGGGTGACATTCCTTCTAAAGCAGGATGTTTTTTGCGATCGTAGACTCCGTAACAGTAGCCATTAACAAAGTAGTCATATAGTTCGTCTAATTCCCAAACTGCCAAATTTTTTGGGTTATTATATTTTTTAACCAAACGCACCTCCTTCATTATTTGAGTGTTACCCCGCAAGTTATTAAAAAACTCAGTTTCAGTAGTGCGAAACCAGCGTTCTACAATTGAGCTAAATTTGGGAACATCTTTAGGACGATGTTTTTTACTAGCTTCAAATCGAGCTAAAAGAGTATCAAAATAAGTGCTTTTAAAATCCTTGCCATTATCAACCACAATCCATTCGGGAAAACGTTTAAATCTCTGCACGCAAATTCGCAATGTCATCATGCAGGAACGATAGCTGGGGGCATCAAAAGTTAAATAAACAGATAAAATACGGCGACTATAAGCATCAATCATTGCTGTTACCCAAGGTCTGCCCAGCTTTTCCCCACTATCAGGACAGATACATTCTATTTCTAATAAAGTATGGTCAATATGAACGATTTCCAGAGGGCGATCGCCATGACGAGGCGTAGTTTTTTCTAGCAACCAAGGACCTAAAAAATTATTGGCAGCGCGAGAGCCTTTACGTTTCCTAACCGTTTTATGTTTCGGACGATTTTTTATTCTCTGATATAAAAAAGTGTGGCTGGGTACTGGAGAAATACGATTAGATTCATTCCATCTGGATTTCAAAATTTCGTAGACTGCCCAAACTTTTTTCTGTTTGAAACTTTCGTATTCTTTATCGATTATCTCATCGACAAAAGCCAAATCTTCCGCAGAATATCTCGATGTCGGATTACCATTTCTTTTGGGAATTAGCCCAATTAGACCACAGCCATATTCTTGTTGAGCTTCTTTGTATTTTTTCTTCCAATGTCTAATAGTTCGCTTGGGTGTATCTGATTCTGGTGGTGGGGAAAGTTGTTCTTTCAGATAAGGTTCGAGAATACTGTAGCGTCGATTGGCTTCAGCTAAAGCTTGAGGACTAGCTGAATTGAAATATTCATTGACTACCGAATCTAGACTGTCTGTTTCTTCTGCTCGCAGATTGGTTATCTCTCCTGATTCAATCAACTGCTGAAATTGCTGATGCGTCCAACGAACTAATCCATTTTGACCGCTCAAGATAATTTTACTGTCTCCCAGGTGATCGACCGTCAAGCATTTGCCATCGAGTAAAAAAGACGAACCTACTTCTATATCTATAGTTCGCAAGCTACTATTTACTGGCTCACTGTAGTTAGCACTAGCAGTTATATAAGCTTGAGCAGTAGCTTCATCTCGGAATATTTTGACTTTCTTTTGTTCGGTAAGAGAAACCGCACTCAAATCGACGTAAATTTGTTCAGTGGCTATTAGAGCATTAAGATCGTCAATCGTCCCTATCTCTATTTTCTCTAAAACTTGACTGAGGCTAATACCTGGATGACTCTCAACTATTTCCTTGATATGGTCTTGAGTATCTTCCTTAACAACATATTGTCGATCGAGATATCCATCTAAATACTTGCCCAAGTATTTTAAATTTCGATATTTAGTCCAATCAATTTCAGAATCTGTACGAATGCAGAAATTAAAACCGAGTTGTTCGCATCGCTCTTGAGCTAATATATCCTGCCACCGATCGCTTTCATCTTTAACATATCTATAAGGGTATTTTTCGGCTCTTTTAATTAAAGTCTTTTCTGGCTTCCACTCTTCAAAACTGACGCTATTTCTTCTAAGAACTAAAAAATCAGGAACATAGGAAATAGTATTTGCTCTCTTTCCGTTAGGCGAACATTTCAAAGTAAATTGGTAAGGTTGATCCCAGTATTCCAATACATCATCATCATATTCGTAGAAAGAAGTCAAAGCAGGAAGTTCTAAGGTATGGGATTCAAACTGAATGGTTCTACCCATTTTTTTGCTGGCGTAAGGTCCATGCACATTCCTGGCAGTACCCTGGACTTTTCTGACTGGTTCAGAGGTACGAATCTTGGCTACGATTTCTCTTGTTTGTTCAGGTAGTTTAAGGCGATCGCGCCACTTTTCAAACTCTCGATCGGTAAGCATGACTTAAAATTTTAGTTGAAGGACGAATAGATAAATCAGCTATTTATCAACTTAATATATTTCGGCAAAGTCAAACTTTAATTTTTGTATTTCGGCCAGTTAATACATTAGAAGTATCGGTATGCGATCGCTGTTTACGCTGGAAGAACTGAACTAAAAAGCGATCGCTGTAGCAGTTTGTGACAGTAAATGGTGCTGGTTTGCAATGTAAATAGATACAAACTTTGGATCCTAAATTAAGCGCAATAGTTGTAGAATTTGTAAAGATTTAGAGCAATAGTTATCAAAATCTTTACAGGGCAACTATGGCGACGGTCTTTACCGACATTTCAGCATTGCCTGGAATCAAATCGCTTTACAAACACACTCTTATAAACCTGAGCGAACAGTAGGGAAACTATGAGTAAAAAGATTTACGCTCTGCTAGTAGGTATCGACAATTATCCCGACCCTAATCATCGCCTCCAAGGATGTGCTAACGACATTACAGCAATAGAAGAATATCTTAACGAACGATTTGATCAACAAAAATACCAACTCCATTTACAAACCCTTAAGGATAACCAAGGAACACGTGAGGCTGTTATTGATGGCTTCCGCAACCATCTTTGTCAAGCAGGACAAGATGATGTAGTTCTATTCTACTACAGTGGACATGGTTCTCAGGAATTAGCACCAGAGGAATTTTGGCATCTAGAACCGGACCATCTGGATGAAACTTTAGTATGCTACGACAGTCGTACAGAAAACGGCTGGGATTTAGCAGATAAAGAATTGGCAAAACTAATTGCGGAAGTGGCAGAAAACGAACCGCATATCACCATTATTCTGGATTGTTGTCACTCTGGTTCTGGCACCAAAGACCCCATGCAGGAAACTAAGGAACGTCGCTTTCCCGCAGACAAGCGAAAACGTCCACTGGATAGCTTTATTTTTAAGCTGGAAGATTTAGATAAACTTTCAGATACTAGTCGCGATCCCGAAAAACACCCCACTGGTTGGAAGATACCTAAAGGTCGTCATGTGCTTCTAGCAGCTTGTCGAGACCACGAAACAGCAAAGGAATACCGTAGCAAACAAAGGGGATATTTCTCTTATTTTTTGATGGATACACTTTCCAAGACAAACGGAAAGCTAACTTATCGAGATTTATTTGCACGCACCAATGCTATTGTCCGCAGCGAAAGTATAGATCAGTCTCCGCAATTGGAAGTGAATCATTCCGAGGATAGTGACAAATTCTTCCTCGATGGTGCGATCGCCGAAGTTGAACCCTATTTTATTGTTAAGCACGATCAAACCACTGGCTGGGTAATTGAAGGCGGTGCTATTCACGGGGTTCAACCACCAAAAAATGACGAAACTACTTTATTGGCACTGTTTCCCTTTGATGCCAATATCGACGATTTGCGCGATCCATCAAAATCTGTGGGGACAGCAAAAGTAACTCAGGTATTGCCAACTAAGAGCAAGATAGATATCGAAGGGGTGCAAAACCTGACTAGCGATCGCACTTTTAAAGCAGTTGTTACCAGTTTACCACTACCGCCTTTAGGAGTGTACTTTGAAGGTGATGAAGCAGGTGTAGAACTGGCGCGGGAACAGCTACAAACAGCAGGATTTAATGGTAACCCCTCAGCCTATGTCCGAGAGGAAAAAGACATTGGCAACGCCGAGTTTCGTCTATTGTGTCGCAATAACCAGTATATAATAACCAGACCAACAGATGACCGCCCCCTGGTAACGCAGATTGAGGGTTATACTGTAGCGCAGATTAAGGGTTATACTGCTGAGAACGCCAAGACAGAAATTAAACACTTAGAACATATTGCCCGTTGGACACAAATTGCACAACTCTCGAATACTGCGGCGACTCAAATTAAAGCTGGTGATGTGAAGATGGAACTCATCTTTACCGATCGGGATTTATCGCCATCAAAGCAGATGCGTTTGCCATATAAATATCAGAATGGGGAATGGCAACAACCAGAATTTAAACTTAAACTTACAAATACAACTAAGAAGCCACTTTACTCTGCTTTAGTCAACCTTTCAGACAGTTTTTCTATTAGTGCCCCGTTTTTTGAAGCAGGTAGCGTCAGGTTGCAAGCAGGAGAAGAAGCTTATGCTTTAGATGGAGAAGAATTGGTACTCGAAGTCCCAGACAAGTATTGGGAACAGGGAATTACCGAGTACAAAGACATGATTAAATTAATTATAAGCAATGACGAATTCGATCCGAGATTGCTAACTCAGAGTCAACTTGATGCTCCTCGACCTAGAGCGAGAGATATAGAATTACCCCATCAAAGTAGTCTTGAGCGTTTAATAGATCGTACCCAAAATCGTGAAATCAGAGCCAAAAGTGACGCAGTGAGGTTTGACGATTGGTATGCAGAGGAAATCATGATCGTTACAGTCCGTCCCTTGAATACCACACCAGTTTCTAAGGAACAAGAACAACAATTAGGAGTAGGGGTGACATTAAAACCTCATCCCAGCTTAGAAGCAAATGCTCGTCTAACCACCACCCCGCAAGTTAGTCGAGATTTGGGTAATAAAATTGTGCCCCCCATCCTGCGGGAAGATCCAGAAATTATTCAACCCTTTCAATTTACTACTAGTCGCGGTACAGACCCAGGATTAAGTATCCTGGAACTGAGCGACGTTGTAGACCATGAAGTTGTCACCCCAGATGTACCTCTGAAGTTATTAGTTGATGCACCCCTAGCAGAGAATGAATACCTGCTTCCTGTGGGCTATGACGGGGAATTTTTCTTACCTTTAGGTCGTGGTAAATCAACGGTCGATGGCAAAACTGAAATTGAGCTAGAGCGATTACCAGCCCCCGTTAGCGAGGGAGAACGCAGCCTGCAAGGTTCTATTCGCATCTTCTTTCAAAAAGTGATCGGTAAGTATTTTGGACGGGAGTTCAAGTATCCAATTTTAGCAGTGGCTGAAGTGGGAGAGGACAAGAAAGTAACCTATAACCAGGATGAAAATTATATTAAACAGCAGGTAGCAAACGCCAAACGAATCGCCCTCTACATCCACGGGATTATCGGTGATACTGAAAGTTTAGTGTCTACAATCAAACAACCAGTATTGCAACCAGATGGGCAAGAGCGTTCCATCGGCAAACTTTACGATCTGGTTCTTACCTTTGACTACGAAAATCTGAATACTACCATTGAGCAGAATGCCCAACATTTGAAACGACGACTAAGAGATGTGGGTTTGTTAGAAAACCACGATAAGGAACTACACATCATTGCTCATTCAATGGGTGGTTTGGTATCTCGCTGGTTTATCGAACGAGAAGGAGGCAATAAAGTTATCCAACACCTGATTATGTTGGGTACACCAAATGCAGGTTCTCCTTGGTCAGTGGTGGAAGATTGGGTCAAACTTACTCTGGGTATTGGACTTAACGGTCTTTCTCTAGTTGCCTGGCCTGCAAAAGTGGTAGCTATGTTGATGGGTACATTAGAAAAAAATATTCGGGTAACCCTAGCC
>JAAUYG010001090.1_pt1 | contig 16782 bp, 8 predicted proteins | sample 7278091 | NCBI WGS metagenome assembly JAAUYG01 (sample SAMN14350201, study PRJNA611818) | marine sediment metagenome | isolation source: surface marine sediment (0.6m) | place: French Polynesia: Moorea | collected 2018-08 | reverse complement strand
GGTTTAAGCCGTGGCAACAGCTGGCATATAACGACCTTCTGCACAGTGGAGCTTTCTATGAGCTGCTCAGCAAAGGAAATTAGCCTCTCTGCAAGGTCTTGTGCATTGCCAAATGTATCTTTATCTAGATCATTCTCCCCTAGGTGCATTATGACAGCATGGGGAGAGTAGGCTGCTAGGTCCTCCTGGTAGGCATGTGCCGTGTCCAAACATAACCTGTCTATACCAAGGAAAGAAATGGCGATCTCTTTACGATCAAGGTCCAAGTTAAGCCAGTCCTTTTCGCCACCATACTGACATATCTGGTCATGCAAATATTGCTCAAGGGTTCGCACGTGGTAATGCCCAAAGATTACGATCCGTATCTCAGAGCTTTCCGCAGACAGCTGAGGACTTGGGCTGGAAACACAATGGTTTAGAGACTAAGAAAACACAACTTTCTACTGGACAATCAGTTACTTGATGAAAGTGACGAAAATACTTGTATGAGACATTATTTGTGTCAAAAGTAGCATACGATTAAGAAGTTTAGGATAACCAGCAAATCCCTTGGCACAAAGAACATTTTGTCTTCAGCTCATATTTGAAACTAAGATAGATCTGCATTCAATGGTTCCAAATTTTTTGTGTACTTTTTTTTTTTTTTTTTTTTAATTGGTATTAATAAAAAATCCTCAGCCAGCTATACAATGAGTCTGCTAGGAGTCCTGTGGTATATAATTTTCCTTACCTTTCGAGGTCAAGGTTGGACTGTCCAAAGTTGCTATCCTGGTACATACTGGTAGCCGGGTTTGCTCCTGAAGACACCTGGAATTATTCCATACACATCACAGTCAACATGCAGCGGATGCCCACAGTCACGTCACATACATTGTACATCATAGTAGCCCGGGACATGTAGTACCAGATAGAGACAAACTCGGGTTGATGTTTTTTTAGCCCATAGTCTGTACTCTATGCACACAACTATGCAGGGATGTGCCTACAATTGGCAATTGGCCACATGTTCCTTCCTATCCCAAAATGTGAATGTTATTGTACATGTTTATATCCAGAAACAGTATTTCCACTGCAGGCATACATATGTAACTGTACATTTCACAGAATGTTAGGTCTACCGTACTTGGACGATCTTCTTTTGCTTTAACATTAAGTACAGTAGAGCCTTTAAGGCTACACCAATGTGATTCCTAGTTCGATGGATTTCTTCCTTCAAAATAAAGATGGGAGGGGGGTGAATTTTTTTTTATTATTGGTTTACAAATGCTACAAGTTTGATGGATTTTTAAATCTAAGCATTTGTGAGGGGAGGATTTTTTTTTAAAACAATATTGTTCGGTGGAATAAGGCTGTCATATGATGAGGCAGGTTTTTTTTTTTTTTAGCGAGGAGTATAAAAACACGAGTGAACATTTTTTTTAGTAAAAAATGTAAGTACCATCACTTACAAAATATTCATTATTGAAAAAAAAAGGTAAAAGAGAAAATATCCACCATGCCGTATAAAAACAGCATCAATGTACATAGAGATAAGAACAGGCTAATACATGTAAACAGCTCAATCAAGTTGCATCCATAAACAGTTCGTAACCAGCAACTATAAATGAACGATTTAACATAATACTTTACTGAACACCTGTTCGTAAGCCTATTCTTACCTACATTCTTTTTTAGTCTCTTATAGTCCTGCATAACCTACACACTGTTTATGAATATGGGTCCATGCAATTTATAACGGTCCCATGGGTGGTCTTTATGCCGGGGTTCCACTGAACCACACTACTACCGGTTGCCAACTGTATCAACATTATTTCTCCATCACAAGGCAATAACCTGGATTAATAGGAGTTACGCTGTCTGTATACCGAAAACTATCAGATACTACCGGTAATACTACCGGGGTACATGTACTGGTACCATGCAATACCGTGAGGTAACATTGCCAGGGTATCCTACCTGGGCAAGGTGGTTTGTGGATGACTGACCCATGCTTGGGTCTGGTGACAGCACGGTCTTAACAGTGTTCCTGGCAAAAAAAAAATAAACATTTCATACACCTTCAGTCATTGTTTCTGGCAAGTAAATTAAACATTTCATACATCTTATTACAATGTCCCTGCCAGGTAAACTAGGTAAACATTTTCCCACATCTTCAGTCATAAAAATGTTACTGGCAAGTAAATTAAATATCTTCATACACCTTCAAGATGACTAAAACTGTTGGTCATGCATGGTAGCAGAATATACTAGTCCTCTCTCTATATTTACTATCATATGTCACAAGTTATGTTTTACGTTAATATCATGATATTATACATGTAATAGGATAAAATTTTTCTCGGAACACACTGATCTTTCCACAGTGAATATATGTTTAGATTATGTATAATGTCGGATTACTACTCATGCTACTTACAACATGCAATGATCCCTCTCTTAAAGGACATAAGGTATTCTATATAAAGGATGCTCCTCTAGTAAGGACACAAATTCTTGGCAGCACGTACCATGCATGCATGTGATGTGATACTCACCAAAGAAAACCTCTCTACCGGTAATTAAGACAGAAGTTTGGCCGAATAGAAGGGGTTTTCCTATTCATGCATTTGAAGTGGACTACTGTAATCTGTTAATTGGGTCAATTGCCTGGGCCAAGCATTATATATGGGCATTTATGTGAAAAATTAGTGCTCCAAACTGGATTTGAACTTGAAATCCAAATGTTAGCTCAGTACCACTGCATGTACTGCTCAGCCAACATTTTACTTTGCCGCTGTGGGTAGCCTAATTCGAAGGGCTTAAACCTGTTTAGCCCAAGGTGAAAATCGGCTAACCAGCCCAGCAAAGTGAGTACAGGCACTGGCCTCTCAACGACAACCAACATGTTTTGAAACTGGCGGTCGCCAAGATAAACTGGATGGCAGTCACTGATGCAAATTGGCAGTAGCCAACAACAAGTTAACCCAGGGCTCCACATGGGTCCAAATAATTTATGCTATGTCATACGTCACTCTTTATTTTTCCCTATGTCACCATCACTTTTTATAAGACCTTGATGTCACTTTGTACAGTTTTTATAAAAGCCCACGTCAGATTTCTACAACTTTTAATTAAGAGTGGCCGCGTCGCACTTTGTGTTCTACCCATGTGGAGCCCTTAACCGGTGTCCCCAGGACTGCATCAGGCTGTAATTGGCCATAGCGGAACCAAATCTGACTTGCCAGCAAGTTGAAGATTGCTTGAGCCCTGGTTAATCCTGACTGACTAGTTGAAGATTGCTTGAGCCCTGGCTGGCTGAGCAAACTGTTGGCCATGCTAGCTGTAATACAATGACCAGAGTGCTCCTGTATAACTGACTGACAACACTTAGCACATGTGCTCATAGTATTTATTCCCCACATTCCATACAAAGCCTCACACTGCTGTATCTCAAGAACAACATTGTCCAACATTAATCATATAGACATCAGATACTCATTAACATGCATACAAACGTACTAGGCATTAAACGTCCCGAGGGGGTCCACTCAAGAGCAAGCCATACTCCCATGCTCAAAAACTGAAATTTAACACCTACCCTAAACATCGACTCATTAATTTGGAAAAAGTACCCTTTTTGTAGAAAACAAGGAGTCGCTGTCCATGAATAGTTAACAGATAATAACTACTCAATTGACATAAAGGTGTTATACAAACCCTCAAGTCTGTACATAAAGTTGTAATGCAGCCAGAGAATGCAAATGGAGCACATACATTGCCACACGAATTACAATAGTGGTATTATCAGCATTCTGAAAGGTCAAATATTGTATCATAGTGGTGACTACAAAAAACATACCCTATTTTTAAATCCGTGCGGACCTTGCTTTAGGGTTGTAAAACATACCCTTTTCTGCATTTTTTTTGTTCTAGCATGGGAGTATAGGTTCTTCCACAAGTGACCCCTCCGAGTTAAACATCCTTGCATTATCCATTTGGTCTGTTTAAACAATTCACCTTGTGTGCTAATTGTGCAAATACAGATTAACAATTTATTCTAAAGCAGAACAAGCAATCGGACATCAAACTTCAACCAAAGAACGGCTGGCGACAACCAAATGTTTTTACCACATGCGCCATAAAACTAAATGTTTGCAGTTAGGAAGCAAGGATTTTTACACATATATTTGGATGCCATCAGAACAGAAATTTTAGATACCTTGCCATAACAAAGAATTTTATTTCTTTGCACAGATCATGCAGATGCTGCATTGCAAAATAAACCTAAATTCAATATGGTATAAAACATGTAAAACTCAGGCTTTTCATTCTGTAAACTTGTAGTATCCAAATAAAAGAGTTTTTTCAAGATACATGTAGTAACATTGAGTAGTTAGTTCTCCCAGTCAGCACACTCAATCACTTCATTGGAATTTATGGTGTATGTAACCCGCCCCTCTAACCACATCCAGTCTACTTATTACTTTTGCACTGGTAGTGTCCATCAACACAAAGGATTTTATTAGCAATTTGACAAAAAAGCTACTAGTGTCGACGTTCATTATCTAATTGCTTTCATATTCTAATCATTGTCCACCACATGCCTGGTCTATATCCGTGACTGTTCGCCACATGCCATAGTGTCGGGTTTTATATTCCACTTGTTCTTATATTCCACCAACTGTTCATAATATCCCACAATGCCTGATCTTATATTCCACCAACTGTTCATAATATCGCATGATGCTTGTCTTATATTCCACTAACTGTTCACAATATCCCATGATGCCTTGTCTTATATTCCACCAACTGTTCACAATATGCCATGATGCCTCATCTTATATTTCACCAACTGTTCGCAATATCCCATGATGCCTGGTCTTATATTTCACCAACTGTCCACCATGTCACTCCGGTCTTATATTACTGGTACAATGACTGTTCACCACGTGCCTGGTCTGATATTCCACTGGGACTGTGAGACTGGTGGTAGGTTCTGTTGTTGCACTCCGATAACCTGTGGTTGGAGGCCGATGGGAAGGCCTGCCGGCTGGTGAAATGCTGCGGCTGTTGCCTGTGGATGATGAGTAGGCACACTGACCACAGCCGACATCCCCATGCCCATATTTACTGCTGGGTGGCTTGCAGGCATGGCCTGAGGGGCAGCTACTGGGTGTCTCGCAGGCATGGGTTGAGAGGTGACTATTGCCTGGGGCTGATTGCCAGCCAATTGAGGGGTGTGTATCACCTGGGGCTGGTTGCTCACGAACTGAGAGGTTGGTATCACCTGGGGCTGGTTGCCAACCAGCTGAGGGGTGCGTATTGCCTGAGGCTGGTTGCCAACCAGCTGAGGGGTGCGTATTGCCTGAGGCTGGTTGCCAACCAGCTGAGGGGTGTGTATCGCCTGAGGTTGGTTGCCAATCAACTGAGGGGTTGGTATTGCCTGGGGATGGGTGCCAGCCAACTGAGGGGTTGGTATTGCCTGGGGATGGGTGCCAGCCAATTGAGGGGTGTGTGCCACCTGGGGCTGGTTGCCGGCAAACTGAGCAGTGGGTGCCATCTGAGGCTGGTTGCCAACCAACTGAGGGGCGCGTATCGTCTGCGGCTGGTTACCAACCAGCTGAGCAGTGGGCATCGCCTGGGGCTGGTTGCCAACCATGCCTACAGGATTATGTAACACCTGAGGAGTGACAACCACGGGTTGCTGCGGGTTTGGCCTGCTTATAACCACAGCCTGCGGGGCGGGTAGACCCTGGGGGGCCACGACAATGGCCTGAGGTGTGGGTAGTGGTGACGGACGTGATGCTGCATGGGCCATGGGTAATACTTGGGGGTTCACAGCCACAGCTGAGGTGTTAGTAAGATGTCTGCAAAACAAAAACGTCGAGAATTATTGATATGGTATACATATCGTAATCACATTACAGGTCAATTTTCGTACAGGTAATACATACATGTACTAATATTTACCGGTAGTTTACATATAGTTTATAATACATATGATACAATGTCCTCATAACCCTATATAATCTATTAGGATTTAATTTTAGTTACAGTTTATTTTTTTTATTATTTAATCAGGATCCACAGGGATATACTCCAACTTGAATCTTGCCATATCAAAATAGTATGACAAAAACAAGTGTCCACATAATTTCAATTCAGTCTATCACTTTCCCTAGAGAAGCTGAAAAGCCAACACTCAAAGGAGTCACTTGAAACAAGTTTAATTTATTCCAACTAATGGATCAATGACATTTACATAAACACTGACCCACACATTCAGCAAAACACTAGTGAACTCAAACAGACAACTTGGAATATACATGTATCATGAAAGGGATCTTTGACAGATATTACAAAACAATGCAGAGATGGCAACTGCAATGCAGACCAAATACTAGTATAAAGAATGCACAACAAAATGCTTGCAGCTATGTTTTACATATACAACAGGCACCAAACACTGTAAGCAGTCCCCTTATGCAAGGGACACTTTCAAAAACACTGAGCAGCTTTATTGTCTAAGGGGTTCTAGCAGAACACTGTTAGCACCCTCTCTGTCCAACTGAATCGACCAGAACACTGCTGGCACTCCTACTGTCAAAGGAATTCTAGTAAAACATTGTTAGCAGTCTCACTGTCCAAGGGAATCTGACAGAACACCGTCACTAGTCTTTATATATGGCTCCACATGGGTCCAAATAATTTATGCTGTGTCACATGTCAATTTTTTTTCCTTATGTCCCTCATGTCACTTTTTATAAGACCTTGACGCCACTTTCTACAGTTTTTATAAAAGGCCACGTCGGGTTTTTACAACTTTTAAAGTGACCATGTCACACTTCGTTTTTTTACCCATGTGGAGCCCTAGTTTTGCTGTCGACTCTGGCAAACACTGGTAGTATCCTTGTTGCCCAGTAGGCAATGACAGGTTCTAGCAGAAACCAAACTGTTAGCTGCCTGGGTGTTGCAAGTTACTCCAGCAGAACACTGTTCGGTGATTCGTTGTCCAAGGGTCTCTAGAAGAACACTGTTAGCTGTCTGGCTGTCCAATGGTCTCTAGAAGAACACTGCTAGCTGTGCAGGGGGCTCTAGCAGAACACTGTTAGCTGTCAGGCTGTCCAAGGGGCTCTAGCAGAACACTGTTAGCTGTGCAGGGGACTCTAGCAGAACACTGTTAGCTGTCAGGCTGTCCAAGGGGCTCTAGCAGAACACTGTTAGCTGTGCAGGGGACTCTAGCAGATCACTGTTAGCTGTCAGGCTGTCCAAGGGGCTCCAGCAGAACACTGTTAGCTGTGCAGAGGGCTCTAGCAGATCACTGTTAGCTGTCAGGCTGTCCAAGGGGCTCTAGCAGAACACTTATCTGTGCAGGGGCTCTACCAGAACACTGTTAGCTGTCAGGCTGTTCAAGAGGTTTTAGTAGAAACTTGTTAGCAGACTCACTGCCCATCGGGCTCTAGCAGAACATTGGTTATAGCAGAATCACTGTTCATGCCATGGGGCTCTAGCAGAATACTGGTTACCATGGTTACAGCACAATCACTGTCCATGGGGCTCGAGCAGAATAGTGGTTACAGCAGAATCACTGTCCATGGGGCTCTAGCAGAATACTGGTTACAGCAGAATCACTGTCCATGGGGCTCTAGCAGAATAGTGGTTACAGCAGAATCACTGTCCATGGGGCTCTAGTAGAATACTGGTTAAAGCAGAATCACTGCCCATGGGGCTCTAGCAGAACACAGGTTAAAGCAGAATCACTGTCCATGGGGCTCTAGCAGAACACTGGTTACATGTACAGCAGAATTACTGTGCATGGGGCTCTAGTAGAATACTGGTTACAGCAGAATCACTGTCCATGGGGCTCTAGCAGAATACTGGTTACAGCAGAATCACTGTCCATGGGGTTCTAGCATAACACTGGTTACACATGTTACAGCTGTGCATGCCATCGGAGTTTTGGACCCTGCTGTTCATGTTGTTGACACCCTTACGTATTTATATATTATAGGGCCAGGATTTCCAAAAGGTGCTTTATCTCCACCTCAGACAAGGATCTGCTCATACCGCCATACACTAGGTGACTGCTCCTATCTGGAATTTAAGACTTCTATAGCACAGCGGGGTCCAGACCAATATGACGACAGAATGCTTGGCACTGCTGACTGGAATAAATCAACATGTCTGTCACTGTGATCAAAGGACTAACATTAATTACAACTTTTTCAGGATAAGCTCACTGACTGAAGATATGTACAGGCGGGCTGAAGATGTCCTTGATTAGTTGGTATATTCCTCTTGGATTTGATTGAGAATGAGATCTAAAGCGGAGTACATAATATAGATGTATCCTATAATCTGTTCCAGGTATTCTTTGGTTCAGCTTTTGTGTGCTCAGCAATGTTTTGGAGATGCTCCCAAGGTGAAGAAATTTTGTCTCATAGTGTATCCTCCACTTCATCATCCTGGAGCAATCTCAGCTCACTACACACTTGAGACCCCTTGCACTGGTGATCTGAAACCGAGCAATTTCGTCAGTTCATATGCAGTAACTCAAAAAGGCTTCCAATAGTACAGAACCCATTTCTAGACAATCTTAAGTTCCAAACTGATAGACTAGAGAATGCAAAAGACAATGATATTCAGTCATTACAGGACTAACCGGGGGGCAGGTCATGTTCAAAACTTAAGATTTTTTTTTTTAACCAGGGCCATAGCTGATAATTCTGAAGTTAATTTGTAGTGATCCATTATCTGTTTACATTAGAGATAATACTTATTAAAATAAATATAACAGTCCTAACTAATGCAATTGTGAGATGCTATTAAAATGCTGACGATTGCAATAAGGATATCAGAGTGCTCTGGTGTAAACAAATTACATTGTCTGAGGCTACACTGATGAATTGCGTGTTGGCATTGCACTGCCTCATCTGTTGCAAATAGAACATATGGCTAAGTATAAGATACTTTTGAGTACCAGTAAATACAGGTAAAAAAGATAAATACTAGTACTAGTAAGCTTTAAAACGTCTCCCATACGTAATGCATGTACATGTACACCCTGACTGATGACAAACGTCAGTGCTTAGACTGTAGCCACTTGAATTGACGTTGCAATCACTATCACCTGTTTTGGCACGGTATGACCCGTTTGGTGTTGATGTGCCGTTAAACTTTGATAACACTCACTCAAGAATTGACAAAATAAGATAAACAGATTTGGAAACTGAATGTCAAACAGAATTAGCAAGAGAATGGCTTACACAAGATCATTAGTATACATGTCCATGTAACAATTAGTGCCACTCAGAAAAGTGGAACAAGGCACCTACAGCTAGAACATGCAAAATGCCAACCTACCGGTGGAAAAGTATCACATATCGGTGATGAGTCTCGTAGCTTGTGAAGACAAAGCTGGCATACAAACTAATCTGCTCCAAGCTGGCATACATTCAAGCTAATCTGCTCTGCCTAGTGGCGGTCAAACAGCACACTGCGCGGGTTCTGCTTTTAATATGTTTGCATTGGTGCAAACAACTTTTGGTGGTCAAATTGCCTAGCACTTGGTCTGGATGTACGAAGTAGCAGTGGCTTAAGAACTATATGGTCACAGAACCTTTTTGAATACAATAAATCCCACCTATCACTGGTTAATCACTCAGAAAGCACAGCAACTGCGATGCTGCTTACCTTTTTCAGGTATTTCACCGCCCCAAGGCTTTGGCCTTTCCTATTCCAGCAACTTGCCGACACGAGAAACCCCTACACGCATATTCCGCAAGAATTTTTCGTTTCCCTGCAGATTTAAACTGACTCCATTGGAATTGAACATTTGGTTCTGCGAAGCTGAGATGCCTCCATGTGGCAAGTATAATAAACAAGGATAATTTGGCATCATCTGGCGTAATGCATCGTTCACTTTGGGGAGTTCGTCATCATAGTGCGCGCAATGAGCTTTTAGACGTGGCAGCAGCTGGCAGAGAACGACGTACTGTGCAGTGGAGCTTGCTATGAGCAGCCCAGCAAAGGAAACGAGCTCCACTGCAAGCTCTCGTGCACCGCAAAATGTATCTTTGTCCAAATCATTCTCTCCTAGATGCATAACGACAGCATGGGGAGAAAAGGCTGCTAGGTCCTGCAGGTATGCCTGTGCAGTTTCCAAAGAAAGTCCATCTATGCCCAGAAAAGAAATGGTGGCCGCTTTAGGGTTAATGTCCAAGTTCAGCCACTTCTTTCGCCCACCGTGCTTACATACACGTAACTGGTCGTGCAAATACTGCTCAAAGTTGCGCACATGGGAATCCCCAAATATTACTATCCGTTTCGCAGAGCTCTCCGCAAACAACTGAGGACTTGGGCTGCAAACACAATGGTTTAGATACTGAAAAAAAAGACTTGGCAGGCTCGCATAAGTTTATATAAATTTGCACGAATTTATATTTTCTCACGGCGAGGTGTCAAACCATAATTCTTCCGCCGTTGGAGCCAACAGCGTAAGAATTATTGTTCGACACCGACTAAGGTGAAGAGTTTAAAGAATAAGTTATCAAAAAAGCATGTTGTTTTTGAAAAAATAATGCATATTTGACAGTGATAAATTTTTGTTTGTTTGTTTGTTTGGTGATAAGAATGAATCCACCAGTTGTATGCCGGGCGTATCCAGACCGATGCACATGCATCCGTCAGGCACCCAGCGCCAGTTTATATCATTTATAACATTGTATAACCAAATAATTTATTATATTATACGATGAGGATCACGGTATTTTCGCGGGGTACTTTTCAAAAACATCTTTTATACATATTACTCGCGGCATTGGGTGAAAATTGATTGTGTCAGATTTGGGGTCTGGATACACCCCTGATATGGGGAGTATGCTAGTACTTTCCTTACCCTCTGAGGTCAAGGTCGGGCTGACGAAAGTCGCTATCTTGATACATTGCCACGTTTGTCCCTGAAGACACCTGGAATCATTCCATAACCATTCGAGTCAACATGCAGCTGACACCTAGTCACATCACAAGAGATAAATCCACCTAGCAATAAAGATCATATCCAAGCAGTACCAACACTTCATTGGAAACACAGTCTAGTGACCAAATGTATGGATATTACCTGTCACTGACATGGTAAAAGTGGAATCTGTACATGGAAAACTATTACAACTGGGACTAATACCACCAGGGAAATATCCTACCTGTGCAGGGTGGTCCATGGATGACTGACCCAAACTCGAGTCTGGTGACAGCACGGTCTTAACAGTGTTCCTGGCGAGTAAATTAAACATTTGTAAACACAACATTTGTAAACACATTCAGTCAGAACAATGTTCCTTCCTAGAAATTTAAACATTTGCAAAACCATTCAGTCATAACAATGTTCCTGCCAAGTAAACTAAACATTTTCGCCCCTCTTCAGAACCAGGTGACTGCGCTGTTCGTCACTGTGATACATGTAGGGTGACAGAATATAACTGTTATAGTAGAACAGAGTAGTACTCTATATAGGGAGGTCCATTGGCTGAGTGGTTAAGGCATTGGACTCTAAACCCACGAGATCTGCTCACTCCAGCCAATATTTCACTTCACGGTGAAGTGGGTTGGATGAAACTACCGTCTACCTGGAATACTGTCCTTCAAACAGCCGCATGTCAAAAACACAGTGTAAGAAATTCCACTTACGTTTTCTCTGCTTCCGCAATGGCTCGGTATTTCTGGCTCAATTCCCGTGTGGCATTCTTTTCTTGAATTCGGTGGTCAACCATTGCTCGTATCTGAAAAATCCATGACACACCCATGCAGCATCAGTTAAAGACAAAAATGAGATTCCAAAAAATTGCAATTTTTCACGATGTACCAGCGCACATGTATGTGGTTTGAGAAGAACGTTGAGAGGTGATCTTATATCTGAGAGCAATAAACCATGAGAATATCATTCTTACACCCCAAACAAGTGGTCTTTTTCTAAGGTGCCTTTTCTGGGTATTCAGGTGGATTTAATTCTGCTGTGGTTGCAATTCTGCTGTGGTTGCAATGAGAATTCAAATTTATACTATTCTGACAGAGCTAAACAATAATGGCCTTCACTCCCTTCCAGCGCAAACGACAATTCGGAAAAGATGCCTGACTGCCTATTGGGAGCGTGAAAATGCAAGTGACCACTCAAGGTTTCATGGTGCCCATAAGTCTTGCAAATTTTTCACATGTAAAAGACCAGACAGAAACCAAGACGAAAATGACACAATGCCCTTCTTTTACTGGAAATGTAAACTTGTTCAGATCTGCTACACTTATGAAAGACATACTCTTCTGACAGCTTCCTTCACAGGTTCTCGGGTCTCTGCTGAAACCATGAAGTGCGGTGGAGCTTTGCTATCCGGATTGTCGTTTGATGGTTCAACCACGTCGATTCTGGTCATAGTCTGGAAGTAAAAAGGTATTAACTCCATCAGAATATATGCCAAAGCAGTGGAGAGTATGGTGAGTCATCTACTTGTCTATTATCACTCTGGCACTTCGCTAACACCATTGGCAGGGGCGGCTTTGGAAAAATTTGGGATTAGTTTCATTTACTGTGCACAGCAAGGTGACACAATTATTTGACACTTATGCAAAGCATGTTTTGTCCACTAAAACCTTTTTTGCAGGCAACTCGGCAGTTGTGAGTCAGAACTGCCTTAATCATGACCTAACCGCAGTACAGTTATAAGCAAATCAGCCAAACTTGGAAGCAATCCTAAGGTAGAAGGGCAGAGTACATAACTCCGTAATTCTTTAGTTAGATATATACCTGCTGCTACTGAGAGTCCACATCCTAAAAACATAACTTCTTATGTTCTAAGAGATCACTACCAATGAATAAGTGCATTATAACAATAAGAATGGAAACTTCCTATCTCCAGAGCCAATTTTACAGACATGCACAAGAAATTTAAGCAGAGATTGCATTCTATTCGTGCATGTAAGCATAAACTGTATCATTTTAACCAGGCAGTGCATCATTTCATGAAACTGAAAGTGATCCAATGACAATAAAAGTGACCATTTTACACAGTTGTCCTTTTTGTAAACTCCTGTTACTACATGTACTACATGTATTGACAGCTATTATTGTCCTCTGTATCTCCCTCTTTCCTCTGTAAGTCTGTTTCTACTTCTAGATCTCTGTATCTACCTCGGTACCCTCTATGTTCTGTATCTGTGTCCCTCTCCATCTGCATCTGTATACACCTTGGCATGTGAATCTGTATCTCTCTGTATCCGCCTCTGTATTTGCCTGTCTACCTCTGCATATGCTTTATACTATCAACTGACTATCAGTTTTCAACTGAGATGTCACTCATTTCATTTTGTTTTGCCTTGTACCCTTGTGATTTTACTATACTATTTCTCTAGGTACTTAAAAAACTTCCAATCCGTTTACAAAGTTTACAAATTGGGCAAAATAAAGTGACTGCACAGTCAAACCTGCTCAAACGACCACTTATATATAAAGACAACCCGGCTATAAAGACCACATTTCACAGGTCCCCAGGGGTATGCCTTCATGTTATTACACCTGCATATAAAGACCAATATTGTTGGTCCCTAGGATGGTCTTTATACACAAGTTTCACTGTATTTTGCACTATCCTCCCACTTTGTCTACCCTCTGCGACTGTAATCACCTCATTCTGTAACTGCTTCACGTTATCTCCGTGGACACCGATGACGTAACCCACAAAGTTGATCTCTGGATGCTCATGGTACGGAAGATCAACTCTCTGACGGTATGAGCTTCCCATGCGTCTAGAAGAACACAGTCATCTATATAACAGTGATTAGAGATTTTCTCATTCAAGAACTTTCGTCGGAATGAAGTATTTGTATTCCAACAGCTTATTCATGGAAAAATCTACATCCTTCTAATATAATATTATAATACTAAAATACAAGCTAAAAAAGTAGTTGTAATAACTATATAATAGTACCTCCTGTGCAGTGGTTGCTTGTGGTGTCATCAGAATACTATTAAAGGCACATAAAGTAGTATGTAATTAATATTGAATTGATGAAAAGCTTCTTGAAACTATTATATAAACATAGCTTGGGACTTACACTGGGCTCATTGACCGTCGACTGGTTGCCACATTTGGTGCACTTGACCGACGAGTTCTGTCAGCAGAGATAGGAACCGTAGGGATGATGCTGCCAAGATTTGTTGGGGGATTTTGGGTCTGAAAATTAACATTTACAAGTCATGTCATACCCAATCCATTTTTTTTAAAAGACAACCCGGCTTGTAAGTTTTATTGCAAGTCTATTTATTTACTACACTTTATTTTAATACCATTCTCATTTATCATGGACCATTTCTTTCTGGAATTATCAACTGGACTTTGTGTTCCTGAACTTCCTGAGCCTTTAAGAGATTTTTCATATACATCCACATTTCATTGGTCCTACTGGTAGTCTTCAAAAAGCGGGATCATAGTCTTGTTTGGTAAAAATACTTGACATATTGATTGACACACAAATCCAGGTAGTACAGCAATGACTATATACCAGTAATAAATACTTGATAAAAATTCAGTTTACAGTTACTCCTACCGTGGCTTCTCCTGTGACAGGTTTGCGTTTCACTTTATACAGCTGTCGCCAATCGGCCTTTGACTTGGCGCTGCTGCCTGCTGCTGAGCTGACAGGCTGGATTTGATCCGGTTTTGGTTCCTCCTTTGTGTCCTCAGCAGTCGACGGTAGGGGGATATTTAGCAAGACATCCTTGCCTGCATCGGTTCTCTGCTGTAGTACTGTAGGTATAGTGAATTGCGTGGATTCTGTTTTCACATCAACTTCTGGTACACTGGACAGCGGTTTCCATTTGCTCTGCTCTGAAGACCCCGAACCTTTTGGTGGCGACGATTTAGCTGCGGGGGTGTTTGATTCGGAGTGATCTGCATTTAACTGGTCGGGTTTTCTAGGGGACGCTTTCTGAGGTGAAGACTGACGTCTTGCAGAACTTTCAGCCGAAGATTTCTCTCTGTGTACGTTCTCAGAACGAGCCCTGGAACTTGGCGATCTCTCCCTCGCGGTCCTGGAAGATCTTCCAGACTTATCGTCTGAGGGTTTCTCTACTGATGCAGGTTTCCTACTAGAGCTGTCTCTGGGCTTTGAATCCGCAGCTCCGCCTTCGGCTGGCTTTCTTCTGTATAAGTTCTCGGGAGCCCTGGATGTTGACGATTTCTCTGTGTCGGTCCTTGAATCTCTTCTAGACGTATCCCCTGAGGCTTTGTCTGCACTTACAGGTCCTGAATCTGACCTGTCTTTGGACTTGGGATCATCTGCCTTGCTTTCGGCTGGCTTCCGTCTGTACAGTTTCTCTGGATCTGATTTCTCTGTCGATCTACTACTGGACCCTGACTTTGTCCCAGTATCTGGCTTTTTGCCTGTTGAATGGCCATTTTTGGATGAATCCGTTTTGGCAGTCCTGCTGCTGGTTGACTTGGATTCCTTTTCGCTTCTCTCTCTGGATGACCGTCTGTCAGTGTTGGAGTCCCTTGACAATTTCTGATCCCTAAGGGAAAGAAAAGACAAGAAAAATATTAATGTCACACCAGGAAGACTGCTTTATGATGAAACTGCTTAACATATTATATATTATTACCGTAATATACAAAGGTACCAATGGCACACATAGCTTGTGAATATTGAGGGAAACTTTCACATTAGCTTCTATATTTTAAGACATTTTAGCAAGCGCCAAATTTACCAGATTTGGTTGCCCCAGACTATGAATTAATATGATTGATTGTGACCACAAAACAGAGGTTTAGTTCCCTCGTTGGGAGCTTTTGTCTGCAGCTCACAAATTTCACCATCCAACAGACCAGTCCACCTATGACAACTTATACTAAACCTCAGGGCCGTGGTAACTGTCTGAAGTTATTTATGATATATACAATAAGTGATAAGAATCCTCACTCTCACATATTCTAACTGCTGTTCTGTAAATGTGCTGCGACTGTTTTGTGTTTGTTGGTTTCAGATTTTGTGGCTCTTTTACCTTGAAGTTTTCCTTAATGGAGACCTTGTAGAACGGGTATTGCTGGGTGATTTTCTCTCCCTGTTTGGCCGAGGATGGCTACGGGTTGATGACAGGCTTCGTCGTCGTGGGGAATTACTGCGTCGGCCAGTGCCACTGCCCTGGGTTGAAGGGCTACGTCGAGACTGTCTTCTATTAGGCGACCTATTACGTCGTGGTGAGCGGCTACGTCTTGGTGAGCGGCTACGACGTGGTGAGCGGCTACGTCGTGGTGAACGGCTACGTCGTGGTGAGCGGCTACGTCGTGGTGAGCGGCTACGTCGAGGTGAGCGGCTGCGCCGAGATGTACGGGTGCGCCTTGGTGAACGACTTCGGCGTGGGGACAGACTGGGTGATGGACTGCGTCTCAGCCTCCTTGGAGATTTAGATCGACTGCGCTTGCTGTATAGATTAGATCAAGATATGATACATGTGAATATATATAATATTTACATACAGTATACTAAAAAAAATTAAATGTCTCTATACTCATCATGACCAGCAGTGATCAGTAGAGCATCTGCTGTTAAGGACTAGACAGTCGGTTGCTGTGCAACGCTATGGGGCATCCCGGTTGGCAAAAAAATACTAATGGCAAAAGTTCTTGTGTGTTTACTCAAAAAAAAACCCAGTCATAACTCGGGTGAAAATGGCCGTATTTGGAAAAAAATATTTAAACTTGTTCTGAAGACCATGTAAAGGAAGGTTTTCCTACAACATCAGGCCAATGCAAGGTTTCC